>Ga0123342_1001007_pt1 | contig 46953 bp, 33 predicted proteins | sample Turbeawhitnodule_FD_89960 | JGI IMG/M metagenome (GOLD analysis project Ga0123342, IMG submission 89960) | Root nodule microbial communities of legume samples collected from Mexico - Turtle bean Mexico white nodule | ecosystem: Host-associated > Plants > Roots > Nodule | place: Mexico: Nepantla...
CACTTTGATTAAATTAAAGGTTTTAATATAGTAGCATTACAATGGAGATATGACATTAGAACTATGTTTACATCTCATAGCTCATCAATCATATGTTATATGATAAAATATTAATAAAAAAAATAAGAAAATACATACACGAAAAAAACTAAACTCTAAAGTCATGCAAATTATAGAAACCTATATTTAACTAAACCATACATATTTTTGAAAACTAGCTCTAATACAAATAGGCATACTAACCTATTAAAAAAGCTTTATCAATCAAACTCTCACTAGCCAAACTATCACCACACCTATTTTCTTCTCTAAAAGTATGCATAACTTTTAAGGTCATATCAAAATAAAAACTAAGACATATTAATCCTCCTCCTTTCAACTTCCAAGAATAATATTTATCTTAAAAAAAGTTTGTTTAACAAGTATAGGGTCATATTCGAGTCATAGATTGTTATCTCTTCGCTTGTGTAATAGCCAGAATAGTTGTCATTAACTTTAAATCCAAAGTTATTAAAATACCATGATAAAGTCATATAGTCCTAACAAACTCACCTCTTGGACTATGAAAAATACCAACATTATAATGAATGTCTTGAATTACCTCTTCAAGCTCATCAATATTGCACTTGACAAAATTAAAAGACGTTGGGATTACCCATTGATAAAGTACCAAGTACTTGAGTAATAAACCCTAAAAAACTAGTTATTAAGGAAAAAAATCAAACACTTAAAAGATTCCAACAAAAATCTCATACTATTTTATGTAAAACTTAAGTGTAATATGTATTACTACTAAAAAAATCATTAAACAAATAAAAACTAAATTTAGAAAAAAAAATTATTATATTAATTAAATTATATATTATTTTGTAAACTAAAATTTAAAATAATTTTTATTATTAAAAAAAATTATAAACTACTAAGTTGACATATAACATTAACTATCAATGATTTATTAGTTATTTTAAATTTAAATTAATTTTTATAATGACTAATTTATTACTTAGTTAAAATATTGATAGTTAATTTTAATATCAATTTAGAAACTGATTTATAAACTTTTATTAATAATAAAATTACTTTAAATATCAATAATTTTTTAATTTTATAAAATAATATCTAACTTAGTAATATATATATAATAACTAATTATTTTTAGTTTATAAAATTAATTATCATTTAATAATTTTTTTTAATGTAGAACCTGACATCAAAATTGATGTTTTTTAACAATATCAATTTTATGACTTCCCTTAGTACAATTCATTTAATTATCTCATTGATCATAAAGTTTCATTAATCAGAATTTTTCAAGTCATCAATAACTTTTATCAGTTAATAAAAATTAAATTAGAAACTTAGGATAAATGATAGTGAAAGAAGAATGAACAATGTATATTTTTCAAATATGCAAGACATTAAAAAAATATGGTTCTTCTAGGGACTAATATCCTCTCCAACGTACAGTTTCTCATGCCCTTACTTCTCTCCCCAACCAAAGTGTATTTTTAAACAAACTTTCTCTTATTTTTAAATATCTATATTTTTTGCTTGCATGTTATAAATAAATCTATAAAATAAAAAATCTGTATTTAATTTTTAATGTGTGTTAAAATTCATCTATTAACAGTAGTTATAATACCACGAGTTTATAATATATATATATATATATATATATATATATATATTAATTAATGATGATGGTATTGAATTGAGTCCATAAGAATAAGACAAGGGCCTAATTTGTGTGGTGGCATTGCATAGTCATTGTCTCACAGATATTCTTCGTTACTATCATTTCTATTTTTCGTCACGAAGAAACACTTCGCACCAAAATCCTCTCACTTTGAAACTTTGGAACTCCCACAAGTGTTTTTTATTCTCTGAATAACCTTTTCTTTATTTATTGCAGCTTTTCAACTTTCATCCTCTTTCTTTATTTTATTTTTATCATCTTCTTTTTCCATGCATCCAACTTGAGATGACGTGGACACGATTTTGCTTTAGACAATTTTGCTTTTACGATATTGCACATGCAAAAATGAAATAAAGAAAATAGGTTTCTCTTGCAAACGACACTTACTTCATTTTATGATAAAATTATTATTCACCTCATTTGGCTTAATTTTTTTTATTCTATCCTTATACAAAATAATTCTAACAACCCTACATATTACACCTACATACCATCATATAGGTAACAAAACTCGAACCAAATATCTTCCCTTCCAAAAACAAATTAAGAGTATTTAGAAAAAAAGTACCAAAACATACCATCAAATGAAATAGTCACTTATCATATATACATAAAACGTCATTTTGCTTAATAATAAAATTTAACTTTAAGAATAGTTGGTTCATATTACAACATATAAATAATCCTAGAAAATAGCAGCTTATAATTCGATCATGCCCACCTCATTTTGTTAATAAAAAGGGAAATTTCAATGTAAGTAATGTAAATCTTAAAGCTCAAAGTTTTAATAAGTGGCTTTTCAATCCATAAAAGCTTCACCAATAATTTTGGGTTAAATTTATATATCAAATTAAACATAATTTTAATTTCTAATCTCATGCAAAATTATTAAAATTTATTTTCCGTACTTTATAAGATTGTGTAGATGTGAACTTTTCTTCTTCTCACACATATAATATATTTCCTAATTACCAATTACACTAATCCCTATTTCAGATATCAATATGATGCCTTTGGAAACAATAGACATCAAGATTTAAGGAGCCAAGACTCCTCGTCGATCCGTCGCGGTATAAAACGAAAAAATAATATTATATGATGCCTTTGGAAATGAAGCTGTTGTGAATTTAATAAAAAATTTATATGTATTGTACTGTCCAGGTAAGTCAAAGTCATCCAAGGAGAGTTATTCCTGATCTTGAGTCAAGTCGGTCAAAAGGGTCGATCTACATAACCAAATAAGGTTTGGAATTCGGAAACTGACCTGGCCATCAACGTCAGATTGACCAGTCAAAATGATGGTTTTGACAAGCCACGTCGGATTGACCAATCAAGGTTAGGTCACTAACCGTGTTAGAAGGTACACAAAGACATTTCAAAAAGAACATGGGGAGAAAAGGCGAAGAGGGGGAAGAGCGTGGAAAGGATAATGGGCGTGAGGGATAGCATAAAAGGAGAGGAGAAAAGAGAAAAAGGGGCATAGCCAAGTTGGGGGAAAAAAGGAGAGAGAAAAAAAATGAGAGAAATAGGGGAGGAAGAGTGAAAGATCATATTGGAGTGAGGAAATCGAATTCGAACAGAACATCTGGCGCTCGGCGTGGGACCAGTAAAATCGATCCTGCCGATTCAAAAAGTACCGCACAGAGGGAATCAACCAGGAAGCATGGGTGACACATGCCAAATGACACGAAGGGTGGACGAAACACCCACCCTACAACAAATCATGGAGCCAATGTTGGCGCTACAACACGACAATGAAGAAGTAAAACGACAAGCTAGGGAAGTTCGGGAGGAGTGAGACCGATTGCTAGAAGAAACCCAGGCTACAGGAGGAGATTGATCGTTCCAGGAAGGCAGTAGAGGATTCAGTCCAAATTAATGAAGATTTGCGCAGAGCAAATGAAGAGCTACTCATTATGGAGGAGTTAGTCCCGCCTCATTTTATTACTCCTAAGATAACGCCCTTCACAGGGACAAAGGACCCTGAGGGGCATCTGAAGGCTTTTTGAGCCAAAATGATCATATCTGAAGGATTTGGTACTGTACGGTGCAAGATGTTTGTTGGGACACTCATGGGGACTGCACTTCAATGGTTCAACAGAATCCCAAATGGTAGCATAACATCATTTTAGGAGTTCTCCAATATGTTTAAAGAGCAATTCTCGGCCAACAAGATCGAACTGCCTCATCTTGCCGATCTATTTGATGTATGACAAAGAGAGGGGGAGTCCTACAAGGAATATATAAACCGTTTTTGCATGGTGTCAGTACGACTTTGAAACCTGAATGAGAAGATGGTGGTGGATGCATTTGTGAAGGGCCTTCGAGCAAGTTTGAACAGTGATTCATTAATTCGACATCGGGCCGAGTCAATGGAAAAAATTCGGGAAAGGGGAGCTGTTCATATTGAAGAAAAAGAGATTATGAGAAGAAAAAGAAACAATGAATTGTAGAAGCAGGGAAGATACAAGGATAGCTCACATAGTAAGAATCAGAAAGAAATTGGGTGTGGTGAGATTGCTAGCTAAGAGTGACTCGCTACTCATCATAGGACAGTAAGTGGATCTTACTAAGCTAAAGATCCCCAACTAGCATCATATCTTAGGTATGTGAATATTCTGAAAAAGGTTTTTTCTACTTTTGAGTTAATACATGTGCCAAGGGAACAAAATTCCCATGTCGACCTCTTATCGAAGTTGGCCAGTTAGGGAAAGGGAGGAGCCCATAGAACGGTGATACAGGATACCTTGAGGTCACTTAGGACAACCGCACAGTTCAACCCGAAAGAGGGAGAGTTACAAGTGGAGGTTCTACAGGTTGTGGCCAGGGACACCTGGATGACCCCCTACATCCGATATATAGCCAATACATTGCTTCCGCCAAACCAAGATGAAGCCAAACTGATAAAGAAGAACATAAGCCGGTATGTTATGATAGATGGACACCTATTCAGACATGGGTTTGCTCATCCATTGCTCACTTGGGTAAGTCATGACCAAGCAGGAATATTGACCGAACTCCATGAGGTAATTTGTGGTAGTCATGTTGGGGAACGAACACTAGTGTTGAAAGTGATTCGGGCTAGGTATCACTGGCTGACGATAAGGGAAGACAGTATGAACTATACCAAAAAGTGCGAGCAATGTTAAAACCATGCACACTAGCATCAAGCACCGTTGTAGCAGCTACGGTCAATACATAGTCAATGGCCTTTCCATACATAGGGAATTGACATTCTCGGCCTGTTTCCCCTAGCAGCCCGATAGGTAAAGTATCTGATCGTGGCTATAGAATACTTTACTAACTGGATTGAAACAGAACCTGTCGCAGTTATAACAACCCACAAGGTTCGTAACTTTGTCTGAAAGAACGTGGTGTGCCATTTTGGCGTTCCCAGGAAAATTATTCTAAACAAAGGAACGCAGTTTGCTAGTAGACAACTAAAAGAGTTGTACGTTGAACTGAGGATCAAACAAATTTTTTGCATCTGTTGAACATCCACAAACCAACAGATAGGTTGAGTCAACTAATAAGGTATTGTTACACGAATTGAAGAGGAGGTTGGAGAAAGCTAAAGGGAGGTGGCCTGAAGAGATTCCCTGAATCCTGTGGTCGTACCACACTACCCCTCAATCAACAACGAGTGAGACTCTTTTTTGTGTATGGGACATACCTAATGATTCCATTGGAAACAATAAAGAAGTCACATCGGGTACTTATTTTTTTGGTCAAAGAATCTGACTAGGAGAGACATGTAAATCTGGATTTGCTGGAGGAAATCCAAGACAATGCTCGGATAAATTCTGAAGCACTCAAGCGAAGAGTGGAAAAGGGCTACAAGTCCAAGGTCAATCCCCAACACTTCAAGGTAGCCGATTTGGTGTTAAGGAAAGCCCACCCTTATCAGATGGAACACAAATTGTCTCCCAAGTGGACGGGTCCCTACCGAGTTGTGAAGGTACTCGGTAATGACACTTATCGCTTAGAGACTCTCGACGGCGGACTGATCCCTTAAACGTGGAATTCCACAAGCCTTAAGTTTTATTTCAGTTAGATTATGTTTTTCCTTTCATTTTCTATTTGCATTTTTACTTGTTGTTTTTTCTTTTCAGTAAAGTATGTTGTATGGAACAAGTTTGGTTTATTTAATAAATAAACAGGTGCGACAATACTCTTTTTTTCCCAAAAAGGGGTTTTTAATGAGGTCGACCTCCTTTGAAAATTTTGTTACTCTTGTTTCGACATTCTTTACGATTTCGACGAGGAAAACCATTCGCCAAACCTCTATGATTGGATCAAATTGGTGTTTCGACGTTCTCTACGATTTTGACGACTTAAAGCATTCGTTGAACCTCCATGATCGCAAGGAATTCGTGTTTCGACGTTCTCTACGATTTTAACGAGTTAAACCATTCGTCAAACCTCCATGATTAGACTGAATTGGTGTTTTGACGTTCTTTACGGTTTCGACGAGTTAAACCATTCGCCGAATCTCCATGATCGGACTGAATTGGTGTTTAGACGTTCTCTACGATTTCGACGAGTAAAAGCCATTCACCGAACCTCAATGATCAGACCAAATTGGTGTTTTAATGTTCTTTACGTTTTCGACGGGTAAAAACCATTAACAGAATCTCCATAATTGGACCAAATGGCCATTTCAACGCTTCCTATGATTGGACAAAAAAGAATTCCTCATCGTGTGGCCATGCTTGGGTTCTGGCTTCGGAAGTTCCAAGACCAAGCCCCTTATCCGGGTGTTATGAGTAAAACAGATCAGTTAAACACAATTATATGTTAACATCTTAGGGGATAGAAGTTTGGGAGCTTTTAATCGTCTAATCATGGTTGCAGAGGGTTTTTTCCTCGTGAACATCAGGGTTTAGGGAATAAGTCATAAATGCATAGACAAAAATAAGTTTAGATGAGTTACATACAAAACGCAGTGTTTGTCAAAATCGCACACACATAAAGATATTTCGAACACGTTGAATAAAAAATAAAAGACTTAGAAAAGCGGTATAAGGAAATCCTTTAAGACGATTCACATCAATTTCCCATTCACCACATCTTTGCAAGGGTCCATTAAGGAAAGATCCATATATGGGTAAACAACGACTACCTGTTCCAAATAAGAGTTGGCCACATCGTCCTTAAGGAGTTCAATTCTACTCTCATGCTGACTCAGTCTTTTCCGGTTTCCTTCGTTCTCATTTTTCGCTCGGCAAACCTGGTTTTCAAGTTCCGACTATGCCGACTTGAGTCGCTCATTTTCAGAACGAAATCGCACCATTTTGGAACGAAGTCGTTCCATTTCTTTGGTTTCCTCTTGTAGTCGGTTGACCTCCTTTTGGAGATCGGCTACTTGACAAAGCCTTTTCTTCGCTTCCAGTGCATCCTCAGCAATTTTGACACTTGCCATGCATACCAAGGCGACCAAGCAGATTTTTGGCATCCTTGCAAAGGAATTTGGCTTTAGAGCTCTTTAACATCGAAATGTCTTTCTCCGGCAGGTACTAGGTGTGGGTTGACATGTGAAAATATGCATCCCATAAACTAGGTTTCTCTTTCTCACGATTACCAATACTTGGTCCGGTAACCCCTATGATTTCCACCTCGGGACCCTTAGCCTCTGAGCAAGAGTGTTGGGAAGCAATTGGGCCTTCCGACCGTTTCCTTTTGAAACCTTATAAAGTTTGTTCATCATGATTGGATTTGACTTGGACACCATCGGGATTAGTAGAGTTCGCCCTTGAGGCAACCTTAGAGGCCGCATGCATTTCATCCGATTAGCCAGTTTGGCTTTGCTGATTGAAGATAACATTTTGTCTACAAAAAAGATAAAGACCATTACACATGTATATAAGGAAGAAGTACATTTAAAAGTCAGGTAGAGGGATCAAAGAAGGCAATATATCGATGTAGGTTTTTAGCGGTTCAGGGTGATTTTCATGCTGCTGATAAAAAAAAGGGTGATTTTCCTGCTTCAAGATGGTGGAGGTGTTGAAAATAACTTGTAAATTTTCCAAAAACTCGCATACACCTCGCTCCATTAGATTGTGTTGGGTAAGCTGGCGAGTACTTTGAAAACGGGGTTGGCAAGACCTGTATAAGGGAAATCCGTTCATTATAGTTGGACTCTTATGGAAAAGTCAGACTTCTACAAAACATCCTTTAAAATTCTTGGACGGAGACTAATATAGGGAAAGCAAGCCTCTTCCCCACAATTATTGAGGGAAGACTAAAATTGTTTGTTGGAGTTTTTGAATTAAAAAAAATAGAAAAATACGTTCAAAGTTGGAGATATTCCAAACTGGAGCAAAGAATGGCAAAAGCTCGGATAAAGGCCCAACTGTTTGGATGTTGTTGGGCTGGGGAAGCATTTAGTTTGGTTAGGATCACTTTTCGAAAACAATTAAGGGAAGGGAAAGACGCAACTTTATGAAGACGATATCATAGAAGAAGCAAAAAGGACCAGAGGAGTTGCAAGACTCATCCTTACAAATCGGTTCATCAGGTTCACAAGAAACAACTCTAACCAAGTTCTCGTCGATCCTGCTTAGACACCATGACTAACGAAAATCCCTAATTTTTTCACGAGTAATATATATGGAAGTTTCCCTAAGCAAATCTTTCTTAGCCCAAGGGTAGGCTGCAGCGTAATCCATAGGGAAAGAAAAGAGAAAACTAGCAAGAACAGACTATTCTAGAAGAGGACTTAAACCGCGAGAATAGGTGCAGATAAACAAACCAAACAACCTATAATTAAACCAGAGCATACACGAGCAACAATGGCGAATGCGTATCTAAGAGAGGAAAGCTAAAAGGAAATCACCGTAGAGTGAAGGGTGTGATGGCAGCCAGAATCTTGAGCCACCTGAACTACGATGGTGAAGAGCACGAGTACAAAAGCTTTTGAGTAAGGTTTTAGAAATGCGAGAATGAAGGGGAAAGAGAGAATTTGTTGAGCCATGGAGGAAGCCCAAACGTTTGCATCAAGGATTGTTAGTCAAGTGACACGTAAGCTACACGGGACACAATCGTGCGGTCAGGAAGGAAGGACGCGTCTTGTCGAAGTGATTTTATCCTCTCTTGAGAAACGTAAACGTTTTTTCAAAAAAGGTTTACCTCGATTGGACACATGCACAGAGGCATTTACTGTTCGAACAACTTAATCGGGTCGAGAGCATGCAACATATTCATTTCAAACATAACTCCTTTCATAGGCAATAACCTCTTCGTCTAGCTCGGCTTGGCTCTGCTAGAGGTTAGGGGTTGTGTTATTCCTAATCTTGAGTCAAGTTGGTCAAAAGGGTTGATCTGGATGATCAAATAAGGTATGGGATTCGGAAACTGACCTGGCCACCCATGTTGGACTGAGTAGTCAAAATGCTAGTCTGGCAAGACACGTCGGGTTGGCTAATCAAGGTTAGGTCACTAACCGTGTTAGAAGGTGCACGAAGACATTTCAAGAAGGACGTGGGGAGAAAATATGGAGAGGGGGAAAAGCATGGAAAGGATAATGGGCATGAGGGAGAGAATAAAAAGAGAGGAGGAAAGAGAAAAAGGAACAAAGCCAAGTTGGGGGGGAAAAGGAGGAGAGAAAAAAAAAGAAATATTAGAAAAAGAGTGAAAGATCATACTGGAACGAGGAAATCAAACTCAAACCGAACATGTATATTATTTGATTTATAATAAACGTGATAATGTGAAATCACAAAAAATAATCTATGAGGATATTAAATATAAGTGTAGGTAAGCATGAAACAGTCATGCAGTTTATGTGTTTGCCATTTTGGATGCTTTTGAGTGGATTGAACCAAGCTACTCTACCAAAATTTGATGGTTAACTTATTTGATTTTGACGTTTGATCTTTTAATTCTTATATTCAGTATATGTTGCGTCGGCAAAACAAGGTAAAGAAAGTAATTGAAAAGGTAAGACAATGGTCAAATATAATATTTAGTTTGAGTTATTTTATAGATATTAAAATTATATCAAGTGACTTTAGTATGGTTTTCACATAGTTATGTTTTTTTTAAATATTGTATGATTCATATTTATATTTTTATATCATTAAAATGAAAACACTCGTTAATAAAGATTATCATATACATCATTAATGCAATGTATAATATACACAAGGAGAAAAAATGTTAAATAACATCCAAACAAATTTGGTTACTTATAGTATTAAAAAACTGAAAAAGTATAATCTAGTTTATTTAATCTTATATTTGAATTAACACATTGAGGAGGTAAGGTAACTTACAAAGTTGATATTCATAAAGTCTTTGACACTCCGAGTTGGAGGCTCTTATTATTAGTTTTGACACACTTTGATTTTCACCTCTTGTTTGTCGGTTGGATTAGTACAATTCTCCATTCAACTATGTTTTCTATCTTAATAAATGGCAGTTCGATGGCTTTTTTTCCTTGGAATAGAAGTGTCAGACAAGGTGATCTTTTGTCTCCTTTAATTTTCTATCTTGCAGAGAAAGTTCTTAGTAGAGGTATCTCTAAGCTTGTGAATGATAAGAAAATTTTACATATGGCTTGTCCGCAAGGTTATCTCACTCCCTCTCCTATTTTATATGCTGATGACATATTTGTTTTTTGTATGGGGGATATTAAGTCTCTTAGAAATTTGAGTATTTTTCTTAAAACATATGATGATTTTTCTGGTCAATATGTTAATAACTCTAAAAGTAGTTTTTTCACCATGGATAATTCTGCAAGATTTTTCACCAAAATTCAATGTATTCTTTCTTGTAGTCATGGTTGTTTGCCTTTCAATTATTTAGGAGTGTCAATCTTTGTTGGTGCTCCAAAGTTTCGATTTCTTCAACCTTTGGTTGATAAAGTCAAATTAAAGCTAGCATCTTGGAAAGGTAAATCTCTTAGCATGATGGGTCGGATTCAGTTGGTCAATACGGTGATTATTGGATTTCTAGCTTATAGCTTTAATATGTATAAATGACCTATTTCACTTCTTAACCAAATTGAGTAGTGGTGTCGAAATTTTATTTGGACTGGTGATATTCTGAAAAAAGGCATAATTACCGTGAATTAGAATACGATTTGTTCTCCTTTCGAAAATGGAGGTTTGAATATTATTAATTTTCGTCATGAAAATAATACATATCTTCTTAAGTTTGCTTGGAACTTTGCTTATAGCAGCAGGCCTTGGTCTTTTCTCCTGAAAGCCAAGGTTCTTAAATCCAAATACGAGTTTAGAATGGTTTATAGAACCTCATCTCTTTGGCCTGGAATTAAGCAATTTTATTCTACTATACTTGATTATACTTCTTGGACTGTTGGTACAAGTACTTTTATTAATTTCTGGAATGATAAATGGTGTTCTACTACTTCTTTAGCAAATATTGCAGGGTTTTCTGATGGTGCTAGCATTTCGGATACAGATTCTCAGTTTTGGACAAGTTGTGATTGGAATATTCCCTTGTCTTTACAGCAAATGCCTCATTTTTTAATCATATCATGGTTAGGGACGAACATGATATTCCTAATTGGATTCTAGATGAGTCTGGTTGTTTCACTCTTAAATCGGCTAGAATTTTTTCTTGGAACCAGGAGTTCCATGTGGTTGGGGGTAAATTCATTTGGTCTTCATCAATTCCGCCTTCCAAAACTCTAGTACTTTGGAAATTTTTTCATGGGTGGCTTCCTACAAATCAACATATTTAGAATAAAGGTTTTCATATATGTTCTATGTGTACGCTTTGTGTAAAGCATGAGGAATCTATTCAACATTTATTTTTTGAATGTTCTAATGCTTTGCATATTTGGAGTTGTGTTCGACAAATTTTTCTTACTTCTCATTTCTCTAATAAGGATGATCTTCTTTATTTTATTAAGAGTGATGGTAGTCCTTTGGTTAAATTGATTAAGCTTGTTGTGATAACTTTTTGTATTTGGATGATATGATGTATGAGGAATTATGCTAGATTTCAGGATAAGATTGAGGTTTATAGGGATATTTTGGTGATTAAAGATTTAGCTTGTCTAGTGAGAAATTCGTCTAAAGCTTTAATGAAGAATGATATGTTGGATTTCAATGTGATTAAGTTTTTTGGTATCAATACTCGTAGTGGTAAAGTTCTTCGTACTCTTCCCGTTAGATAGGAATTTCCCTCACCAAGCTTGGTTAAAATGAACACTGATGAGGCTGTTAGGGGGTATCCCGGTCTTATTACTTGTGGAGGTATTTTCCGTGGGAGTATGGGGAAGTTTATTGGTGTTTTCTGTACGTTTCTTGAAGTTCATACTGTTATGGTTGTTGAGTTTTATGGAGTTATACATGCTATGTAGGAAGCTCAAAAGATGGGGCTTACTAATGTCTGGCTTGAATGTGATTTTGCCTTGGTTTGTGTCGTATTTACTTCTAGGACTAATGTTCCGTGGATACTTCATAATCGATGGAATACTTGTCTTAATTACTGTGGGAAAATCAGGTTTAGGGTTACTCATATTTTTCGTAAAGGAAATGCATGTGCTGATAAGTTGGCTAATTTATGATTTATTTTTAGAGAACCATTTTATTAGTATAATAGGCTTCCGTCTAGTATATTCTTAGAATTCTTTTTGAATAGGTATAGTGTACCTATGTATCGTTTTTGTTAGCATATGAGTTTTGGTTTAGTCCCCCATATTTTTGTATTTTCTTTCTTTTTTTCTTCTTTTAATAATACATATATGTGTGTATGTTTGTGTGTTTTTCCATCTCTATATTTTCACTAGAAATTGATTTTAGTCTTTAGTTAAAATTTCAGACTACTTAAATCTTTGTACTATAAAAATTATTAAAATAAGTTATTCTAACACTACAAGAAAATCATGAAATAGAAACCAATTTTAGAGAAAAAAAAATAGTTAGTTGCTATAATGACTAAATTAGAGACCATTTTAAAAACTAAAAAAACTTTTGGTTTCTAAATTAGTTTATATTATTGTTAAATAGTTTCTAAATTGTTATCTTATTAACTACCAATGTTTTTGCTACCAAATTTAGAATCTAAATAATTGGTAGTTAAAACTTTGGTAGCTAATTAAATATCAATTTAGAAACTATTTAACAATAATAGAAACTAATTTAGAAACCAATTTTTTTTAGTTTCTAAGATGGTATCTAATTTAGTCACTATAACAATTAATTATTATTTTTTTTTAAATTGATTTCTATTTCATGATTTTCTTGTAATGTAAGTAGATAATTATGTTAATATATTTGTCACGTGACAAATAAATTTTTAATGTAGAGTTTATTAGAACATTCACGTTAGCTAGAAGTCAACACAAATTAGAGACTTTACATTTTTTTTCACATAAAAAAATGTCTTTTATATACAAAAATTTTAAAATATTTAAAAATATATTATAATTAATATTTTTATTTATATTAACTCTAATTTTTTACATAAAATAAAAATATTTTAAAAAATATATTATAATTAATATTTTTTTGTTTATATTACAAAAATGTATTATAATAAATATTATATATAAAGTATTTGATATAAATTATTTTATACAAGTTTTTCAAAAAAATTTAAACTTGTACATAATTTTATATGTGTTGAAGCATTATAGTTAGTTTTTACTTCTTTTATTAGGTGAAAGTAATTTTGTCTTATATTCAATATTTAATAAATGATAACAGTTTATAACGTTTAAACACTCTTTTAAGTACAATATTAATTTTATTTTTTTTATATTTAATATATATTTGTTTTTATAATACGTAAATTAGTATTTTATCTTTTAAAGTAAAATAAATTTATTATCATTTAAAATACGCAAATCAATATAACAAAATTATCTCGTTTATTCAAGTATGATATTTTATTTTAAATTTAACTGAACATATTTTAAGAAAATATATAAAATAATTAGTATATAATATACAATAAGGAAAATATAAAAACTAAATAATATAACCAGAATAGTTTACTTTAATAAATTACAAGAGTCCAAAATTAATTAAAATTTAAACTATAAATAATTCATAATGTACTGTTTATCAATTAATTTAAAATAAACCTAATATAAAAATATTAGTTTAACATATTAATTTTTTTATTTTATATTTTATCAACCCACTTCACACAATTTTATTAAAAATTTTATAGTTATATAAGTCATTAATACCCTAATTGTAAATTATTTGTGATCAATATGAATTATGATAAATAAATATATTATTTTTTTATATATTTTGAACCTTTTTAATATAAAAAATTTATTATATGTAAAATAAAGTTAGAGTTAAAATTATTTTTAATCACTAAACGTTTATGCTGATATAGACAATATTTTTTACTGACGTTGACATTTTAATAAACTCTAAATTATATTTATCATGCGACAAAAATGTTCACGCCTATTTTACTAGTAACATTCTAATAGTTTTTATAGTAAATGATCTAAGTAATCTAGAATTTTGATTAGTAACTAGAACTAATTGTATGTAAAATGTATGGAAAAAAAATATTTAACATATATATATATATATATATATTTAATTAAATCAATATAACTTAAATTAAAAGATATTTAATAGATGGTTTGTGTGGTTGGAGTGCCCTTTCTACATCTCTATGAGTAGAATGACATTGTTTGCTGAAATTTTGAGATTAAGGCTTAATCATTCATGTCTATTGATTTTAATTCATCTTTTTTCTTCTAATTATCCTCTTCATTTCTCTTATGTTCTTATACAAAACATTTAACAACCATTTTATATTTTCCTAAATGTTCATAGGAAGAGTGCAAGATGAACCAAATTGTTAGACCTATATTGAGAGAAAGAGTTAAGTATTAAATCAGAAGACTAGATTCTCTCATTGGAGGAATCACTACATTATAAATAATTTAATGAGTTCAATTTTAAATTTATTTATAATCTTGAGCAAATTTTGCCACCTTAACTTAATTTACCTTCAATGAGAATAAAAACATATAAAATTAAATAGATTGAGGAAATAGAACATCTTTGTATGAATTTCAATTTTGAAAGCTTTCTATTATTAATTCTATCTCAAATATGTCGCATTCTTTTTTAAATACATGATTTCATTCTTTAATTCTTATTTCACAAAAAATATTCAATTTGCATTACTTCATTTCTTCCTTTCATTTCCTATTAAACTGTAACAATTACAAAATTAAACCTATATCTTTATCTGTTCAATATTATTAGTTGAAGATAATAATGTGCTTATCTTCTTTTTGACATATAATTGAAAAAGTGAGAGTAACATGTATTTAATTGTCTATTAAAGTTTAATTCATGATAATATTACTTTAGATGTAAAATGAACCATGTTGAGAAGTAATAGACTATGTGTACACTCAAGGTTTTCTATCACGTTATTCGTATCCTTTGTTTTTATCAGAACTTGGGAAACTGGTGAGGGATGTGACTTTCCTAATTCATTGATGCTGAGGCTCCTAAGTTTCCAAGACACCACCAAAAGTTCAATATGACCCATGAAAGAAAAAAAAAAATGCTCCTCACCAAAATGCTTACATATATTTAACATGAAGAAAAAGGAGGTTCTAGGGTGGTCCTTCCCTGCAATACTTTTTTTTTTTCGTTTACGGTTAAAGAGTTGACATCAATGATAGTTTGAATAAGTTTTTTTTCTCTTAGTCTACTGAGGTGTATTTTGAGAACAAAATTGTGATGAAACTCTGAGTTCTAAAGCTGACAATACATCGAATACAGTGATTAGCCCTAATGATGTCATCTTAACGGATTTAAAATTGAAACATTGACGCTTTCTGGGAGCTTGTTCCCTTAGCTCTCGACTGAGTGACTTGTTCTGATACACTTAATCGTCTCACGTCACTTAAGAGTTGAGATTAAAAGTAATTTAAATAAGTTTCTCTACTTAGTCCATCAAGACATCTTTTAAAGACAAAAGTGTAATGAATCTGTAAACTCCAAAACAAACAATAATGTAACTATTGACCATAATAATATAATTTTAATGGAATTGAGGTTGAAACACTTGTTAAGAATATTTATTAATTTCTTAATGGAATGAATGGTTGATCATGAAAACTCACATAAGAAGAAAAGGAAGGTTGGAAGATAAGGGGTGAAACATTTTGGGAGGGACAATCTGATATTTTGATGGAGAGAGCTATAAACTTTTCTTGTTTCGTCACATTTAAGCACAAGAAAAAGGCTTTCTTAGATTGAAGTACATTTTGGTTTTTCCTTTACTTTTCTATCATCTTCCGAACAATGGAAGGTAATATTTTCTATCATGATCTCTCTTTCTTTTTACTTATTTCAGTTTTGTACCGAATAAAAAAAGTTTGAAAAAAATGGCATTTTTAGAAAGTAAACAAATGGAGGAAAGTTAAAAAAAAAATACAGGTGTAGTATTACACCCAAAAATGGAGATGGTTATATTAGTGAGTTTATCCTGCTTAACATAGTTTTCTGTAACAGTGTTACTGTTTTTAGAAAGCCTTCAATATTAATTTATTAGTTTTTCATACACAGTCATTCAATTTTATGTTTTTTTACTGAGTACAAATGATCCCGGTTAGAAAAAAAAATAGTCCAATTTTTAATATAATATAACAATTTAATTAGATTAGATCAAATTTATTTATTTTATTTAACCTTCCAACTTAATTAATAATTTATGGATATGAATAATTTAATTGAGTAATAAAAAATTGAAATTAAAATTTTGAATGCTTTTTTGTTCTTATAAACTCGTAATAATAAATAATACACATAAATTATAATTCTCAAAAGACTTAATTTTTTAATGGTAATCAAACAAATAATAATTATAAATTTATTTTATAACTCAGTAAACAATACTTTTTATGCTAATAATATATGTTATGTTAAAAATATAATCTATTTTTCACAGTGAAATTGTTCCATGTAGTTTGACTGAGTTAAATTAATCATATTTGAAACTTATATATATATATATATATATATATATATATCCAACTTAATTATAATTAGGTGCATTAAAAAAAAACTCTGTAACATATCTTCCGAATAAATTATTAATAAATAAAAATGTAAACATACTAAATATTAAAAAAAAATATGCATTAATTATTCAAACAAATGAGTTTGTAAAACAAATAAAGTTATACAACTAAGTAAAACATAAGTAATAAACTTCCTATATGCAATATATACAATAAATACTTAGGTTAGTTGTGTTAACTTTTTGAATGAGTAACATTATATGATTATATAACATTAGAATTGCAATATAAATAAACACGTATATTCTAATCAAATAGAAAAAATATACATTTTATTCAATTTAACAAGTAAATATCATATGAAACTCTTAAAAGAACATCATGGTAGCTTTGTGCTTCAAGGAAATCAGAGCAAGCAACAAACAACTTGGAAAACAACTGCGTTTTAGTATTGAATGTTCTCTTTTCTGAATTATGAATTAATATAAGTTATTGTTATCTTCTATTTTAATATTAGTAATTTAATTTGTTTTTGATACTTATACTTATGTGTTGAGCATATAAATTATTGATATGAGATTCAAAAGTTTGATTAAAATCACTTCAATATATTAAATTGCAAGGAAAATGTTTTAATATGTTGATTTTTTTCTTAATCCATGAATTACTGGTGGGTTCGATAAATGTATTTCAAATTCTAAAGAGAGATTTGCGAAGTGATTCTTAGAATTAGATATGATTAAATTTATTTAATATAGCAAGATTCTTAGAGTAGGTCTTGTTGAATTAATTTTCTATAACGTAATGTTGAAATATATGATTAAGTTAATTATTATTATTATTAAAAATTATTATTAATAAAAACTACAGAGAAAATTTTATATTGATGATATTAATATTATCAAAATTTAAACTATTAACTATTTAAATTCCAAATTAGTTATTATTACATATTTATTATTATATCTATTATTGGTTTCAATTATTAGTGTGTTTAGGGTGAAAGAAAGAAGAGAAATATATTATTAACAATTGAAGATAAAAATAATTCAAGGATTAAATTTTTTTCCTTATATTATAATAAGAAATTAAATTTTGTCTCTACTCAAAATTTTAGATAAATAATAAGAAAAATATTAAAATGAGTCCTTGTCAGGAGATAATGTTAATGTTTTTTAAGTGACAATCAATGAATAATGGTTCATGTCAACATGAAATTTAGGGACTAAAAACCAATTTTAATTTTATATTGTGTAACATAATTTTTTTTATATTATATTAATATAATTTATATTAAAAATCCAATTATTATATAAAATAATAATTTAATAATAACTTTTTTAATATAAATAATCACGTAATATAAAGTTTTGACTAAAAATAAAAATCAATCTTACATGGTAATAGAATGAAGAAAATATTTGACTCATAATTTAAAAAATGAATACTCTATAGTTTTGTAAAATATTAATTTTCTAATTTAACCTACTTCAATCATTTCGTTTTTCTTTTTCTAAATATTGTGGAAGATGTTGAAGCTGGCACGTGGAAATTTACAAAATTGGAAACATAATGAGTGAATAGTTTTAGCATGATTCAGAAAATTGACGGTGAAAGATGAAGAATAATATATGAAATTTCAAGTCAAACAAGGAGGAATGTTCGCGAATTTAGATATTTGCCCTTGAAAGGTGAGACAGTGACTTGAAAACAACCAAAGTGAATTGGTTTCTTCTACGTCTAAAACACATGCATGAATCTAATTAACTTTATATTTTTCTTAATTCCATTATGGATTAAAAAAATACTCCAATCTTCAAGGAAAACACACCGTATCACGTTTTCATATAAAAAATTTAGACCACTACCAATTTTAATTTCTCTATGTAACTCAACCGAGTTAATAATATAACATGATAAAATACGTAGCAAGAAGACAGTTACAATTAGTGTTAAATGAGTCAAAGACACTTTGAAACACATTTTCATAATATCAGGAAGTCACTATACAGTACACATGTTTTGACAATCGGTTATCTGATCCACGTGAGTATGAAGACCCAAGTCAACCTATAAAAGAGATTTCTGAAAGGGAAAAAAAGTACGTTTTTGAATATCCTAAGAGAATATACTAATCACTAGCACTGACTTGAGCATCGGAGTGCAACCACGGGTACTCCATCGACCGGCGAAATGCACGCGAGAGAGGAGAAAATTTGAAGAATTCAAAGACTATCAGCACAACAACGAATTGTGTATCAAGTGTATCGATATGTTTGAATATTGAATGTATTTATTAGAGTTTTATTCGAGCATCACAATCTGGATTAAATTATTAATCAAATTTTGCTTAAGAAATATGGAATCGAAATATAAAAAAAAATGAGTGAGGATATATGTTTGATAGTTGAACTCTGAATTTGTTTTGGATGAGTGTCTAAAATACTACTTTATTGTGTTCGTAATCATGGTTGAGAATCGTGAAATGATTATTAATTTGAAAATGTGGTTCCCACCTAGAATTAGGTCATAGGTTAGTTTTCGTAATCAGGACCACTATAATCTTGATTATAAACAAATTGCACGCCGTTCCATACATTTTCAGAAGATTCACCTTCAATATCATTTTCTTGGTAAAACCACTCGTCTCATATTTGTTAGCTGTCACAACTGTTTTTTCTTCTAATTACTCTTTAATCTAATTACAACAAAAATCGATGAAAACACTTTAAATTTATTTTACTATATGATACCAGAGAATAACTTAAGCTTATCAAACTTACTAATTCAAATCTCATCAAATTATAATATTATAATATAACTTAAATTAAAAATTCGTTTGTTATTTAAAAAAAAAAACTGATAATTTTTTATTTTTTTTAATATAAGTATTCAGTAGGTTTACAGTTTAAAATAAAAACCAAATTCACATTACAATACAGGAGGATAAACATATTTAAATCTATAATTCTTATAATGTATTATAATTTTATGGTTTTGCCAAAGATAACTCTAATTTTCCTTTTGCACGTTTTAATTAGAGAAACATATATAAACTTAGAAGAATAAGAATCCATGGTATAACTATATAAATAGTAGGTCAGCTCTATCACTATTGTGATGATTGATGGTTGAACAAACCATTAACGCCACTATTTGACCCGAATTAATTTGGTTAGGTAAATGACTTGATTCTTGAAGGATAAAATGAACATCAATTTTGTTAACCACTTAGAAACCTAAACAAGACACCATTTCAAATTCATTAATCGCCAACTTTTTAGTTATAATTAATTTTCACTTTGAATTCCAAACCTATATTTCTTCTTCATGAGTTGGTTATAAAGTGAATTCAATTATATTATGTAAAGCCTTGGTTCACATGAGAGTACCAAGTGGTACTTGAGTCCTAAAAATTCCAAATCAGTTCTGCAGTGGTCACCTAGTGAAGGGACTGCCAACACAAAAGTTAACAACAAACATTCCCCACCTTTATATAACACACCCATTCCTCATCAAAATTTTCAAGAAAAACAAAATCTACCCTCCAACCAATCACACCACTAAAACCCAGTTACCTTAATTTGATCACTGATCACTGTCTTTTACTTGTACAGTATTTTATGACAATGCTAACATTTTAATCTTTGTCCCTTGAGGGTAATTAATTAGTTAGATCAAGTATGATTTTTTTTAAATAAAAGCTTTCATGTTAGATATCACTATGCAACTTGGCATTTGTGTTATGCTGACACCTCAAGTAACAACAATCATTTGCTATCACATGAAAACAAAAGTGTTAAAAAAAAGAAAAAAGAAAGAAAATACAAAAATATAGGGAACTAGACCAAAACCCATATGTTAACAAAAAGATACATAAGTCGACTATATATATTCATAAAGAATTATAAGAACAGACTAGATAGTAGCTTATTATACCAATGAAAAGATTCTCTATGAATAAATCCTAAATTAGCCAACTTATCAGCACACACACATTTCCTTCACGAAAAATATGAGTAACCCTAAACCTAATTTTCTCACAGTAATTAAGACAAGTATTCCATCAATTACGAAGCATCCAAGGAACATTAGTCCTAGCAGTAAATGCAACACAAACCAAAGTTGAATCACATTCCAGCGAGACATTAGTAAGCCCCATCTTTTGAGCTTCCTTCATAGCATGTATAACCCCATAAAACCAGTAACTAGAGCAGTCTGAACTTCAAGAAACGCAGAGAAAACTCCAATAAATTCCCCCATACTCCCACAGAAAATACCTCCACAAGTAGCAAGACCAGGATATCCCCTAGCAGCCCCATCAGTGTTAATTGTAACCCAGCCTGGTGAAGGAAACTCTCATCTAACAGAAAGATGACGAAGAACTTTACTAGTATGAGTATTAAAACCAAAAAACCTGATCACGTTGAAATCCAACATATCATTCTTCATTGAAGCTTTAAATGAATTTCCAACTAGAAGATTTAAATATTTAATAACCAAAATAGCCCTTGAAACCTCAATCTTATCCTGAAAATGAACATAATTCCTCATACGCCATATCATCCAAATAGAAACAGTTATCACAACAAGCTTAATCAATTTAACCAAAGGACTACCATCACTCTTAATAAAAGAGAGAAGATCATCCTTATTAAAGAAATGAGAAGTAGGAAAAATTTGCCGAACCCAACTCCAAATACGCAAAGCATTAGAACATTCAAAAAATAAATGATGAATAGATTCCTTGTGCTTTTCACAAAGCATACACATAGAATAAATATGCAGACCTTTATTTTGAATATGCTGATATGTAGGAAACCGTCCATAAAAATTTTCCAAAGGACAAGAGTTTTGGAAGGTAGAAGATATGAAGACCAAATAAATTTACCCCAACCACAGGGAACTCTTGGATCCAAGAAAAAAGTCCTATCCAATTGAAGGGTGAAACGACCAGACTCATATAGAATCCAATTAGGAATATCCTGTTCCGCCCTTTTGCTGATAAAAAAAAAAATCATGTTCCGCCCTAACCATGATATGACTAAAAAGATGAGGCATCTTCTGTAAAGACAATGGAATATTCCAATCACCACCTGTTCAAAACTGAGAGACTGTATCCGGAATGCTAGCACCATCAGATAATCCTACAATATTCGCTAAAGAAGTAGTACCACACAATTTATCATTTCAAAAATTAATGAAAGAACTTGAACCAACAATCCAAGAGGTATAATCAAATATAGTAAAATAAAATTGCTTAAGTCTAGGCCAAAAAGATAAGGATCTATAAACCATTCGAAACTCGTATTTTGATTTAAGAACCCTGACTTTCAAAAGCAAAGACCCAGGCCTGTTGCTATAAGCAAAGTTCCAAGCAAGCTTAAAAAGATATGCATTATTTTCATGGTGAAGGTAATAATCTTCAAACCTCCCTTCTCTAGGGGAGAACAAATCGTAGCCCAGTTAATAGTAGCTATACCTTTTTTTAAAATATCACCAGTCCATATAAAAATTTGACACCACTACTGAACTTGCTTAAGAAGAGAAACATACCAGTTATACAAATTAAAACTATAAGCTAGAAGACCTGTAATCACCGTATTGACCAACTGAACCCGACCCATCATGCTAAAAGATTTACCTTTCCAAGAAGCAAGCTTCAATTTGACTTTATCAGCTAAAGGTTGAAGAAAACAACCCCTTGGAGCACCAACAAAGATAGGCACTCCTAAATAAGTGAATGACAAACAACCATGACTACAAGAAAGAATATGCTGAATTTTGGTGACAAATCTTGGAGAATTATTCATGGTGAAAAAACTACTCTTAGAATTATTAACATATTGACTCAAGAAATTACCATATGTTTTAAGAAAAATACTCAAATTTCTAAGAGACTTATTGAACACCCTGAATCTTAGGAATAAGAGTTACCACATTATTGTTCATTCCAAAGAGAACCCAGTTTTGTTTAAAAAAACAGTTGGACAACATTGCAAACATCTGTCCCAATAATTTCCCAACAAGAATGATATAAAACACCACCAAAACCATTAGAACCAGGAGCACTACTACCATTAAGGTTAAAAACAACATTCTTGATTTCCAAAAAATCAGGACATTTAATCAATATCATATTCTCCTCAGTGGAGACCAACTCAGGAATATAAGTACTGATAAAATCTTCCATATTGCTTGTATCCTGCACATGAGAAATAGACTCAGCATAAAGAGTTTTATAAAAGTCCAAAATATGTTCCTCAATGAGTATAGGATCCTAAATAACCACATTATCAATCCGTAGATGATGAATTCCATTAGAATTATTTCTCCTCTCGACCACATCATGGAAAAAAGCAGTATTTCTATCCCCATCTTTAAACAAAAGCATCTTAGCTCTTTCTTTCCAAAACAAATATTGACAGTGAAAAACCTGATCAAGCTTTTCCTTAGCGAACTTTTCTTGACAGAGAAGCCCATCAATATCAGACATACTAGAAGTTTCTAAGGTTTGTTGAATACTAAGGAGAACTGCTTAAGAAGAACTGCATTGTGAACATTACCAAAATAATTTTTATTCCAGTCACGAAGCTCAATTTTCAACCTTTTTAACTTATGTTGCAAAATAAACATAGGACACCCAACAACCTTATTATCCCAAGAATCATGAATAAGCTTCAGACATGATTTGTCCTGAAGCCACATAGAAAAGAAACGAAAATTGCTAACCTTCCTTGGATAATTACTAGCAAGACTAGCAAGTATAGGGGAATGATCAAAACAATTTTAACAAGAACTTGATAAGTACAAGAATCCCATTCATCCAGACACACCCCGTTACTTAACGCTCTATCCAATCTTGTATGTAACCCTCTCCTTCCATTACACCAAGTATAACAAGTTCCAGTAAAAGGCATACAAGAAAGATCATTAGAATTAATCCAATTAAGGAATTCATTACAAGAAATCTGATTATGAGTCACCCCCTTTACAGTTATTTGCCAAGAGCACAACATTAAAATCTCCCATAATACACCAAGGCTCTATGAAGGAACTAAGATCCCTCCACAAAAACCGTTTAGCCACGTATGTGTTAGCATCATAAATACCTGTAAAGCTAAAACATTTATCATGCAGATGGCAAGTTACAGAAATAAATTGTTCATTTACCAAGAAATTTCGAACTAGATTAGGAACTGAAAAACACCAAAGCTTAGCAACTTTATTAACAATAGGAGACGTAGCCACCAAATGCATATTAAAAGATTTGAAAAGGACTTCAAAAGCATCAGTGTACGACACCATAGGTTCAACAAGAAAAACCATAAAGGGTTTATATAATTTAAGTAAACTAATCAACATCTTCACAGTTTTGTGGTTTCCTAGTCCTCTAACATTTCAGAAAAATGAAGAGACCTTCATTGCGACGTTGTAGAGAGAACTGTCTAAGCAGTTTTTTTGAATTTACCAGTCTCCTTAGGTGGTCTCCCTGGTTTTCTTTTAGTGCAAACTATTTCCTCCCCAATATCACTAGCATCCTCTCCCATCTCATTAGGATCAACCCAAAATTTTGAAACAACATTTGTAGTTTCCAAACCATTAAGAGAGAAAAAGTGATTTTGTAAGACCAACGATATAACTTTAACATTTCCAAGAGGTTTAGCCTTCCAAGGGGTATGGGGCGAGGAAGATGGTACAGTTGCAATAGCAAAGACCTCCACATGATGACCATCAATTAGATTTTTAGTTGGTATGTTAGAACCTGCATGTGATTTAGCCCTCCTAGGAGAGGTAGGACACAACGGTACAACCACAAGAGCAGAGACCTCCACATGATGATCATCAATAGGAATATAAGGATCACCTCTCACATTCGTAGATTCCAAACCCTCGAGAGAGTAAAATTGATTTTACAAGACCAACAATGGGGATGGTGCAGTCACAATTGCAGAGATCACCACGTGATGGCCATCAATTGGAGTATTTATTGTTATTGTAGAATCTGCAGTTAATTTAGCCCTCCAAGGAGAGGTGGGACGCAACATAGATGGTACCGCCACAGGAGCCCAGACCTCCACATGATGATTCTCAATAGGCGCATGAGACTCTGAGCCCTTCGCTTGCATAATAGCAGGTAACATCCCTTGTTTTGGGAAATATGAAGTATAAGGGGACAATCCTTGCCTGGATTCATGATCCGAGGCATCCTCAAGAGGAGGTATATGAGCAAAATCATCCTCCCCTCCTCCTGGTTTATCAGAAGCAAGGTGGCCCAAAAGGGGCCCTACATTAGCCCCGCCAGGAATTTCGATGTTCGTGGGGTCTACCAAGAGCTTCGACTGCAGATATTTCTTTTGATACTCTTTACGTTGTTTAAGAGTCGCGGTTCTCCCTGGTTCCGTTCATAAGAAATTATCTTCTGAGAAGGTTTATGTTGAGGCCCAGGAACATGACCCTGATCATGAATCACCCGACACTGAGCAAGTTCATGCCCAATCATCTTACAGTGAGAGAAAAAAGAAGGGAGTCATTCATATTCCACACCAACTACAAAAGTATAGTATGGACATTCAACCCAAATATGATCGGGAAGAGGGGACAACATATCAATATCCACTAGGACTCTCGCAAACATACCGCTATTCTTTCTCATAGTACTCTTATCCAAAGACAAAGAAGTATCAAGACCTCTGATGATGGAAAAAATCTCCCTTAGTCTCCAATAATCCAAAGGCAATTTGTGGATTTGAATAAGGCCTGAGCTTTGGTACTCTTCGTAGTAGCTGGAACAAAGTCTATTGTCCAGGAAAACAATCTTAAGAAACCCGGAGATAACTTCAAGGAACCCATTCCGAGGCTCGCATGTCTTCTAAAGAAGCAATCTCAAACTCATTAAAACCCTTTCTGAGAAGGATTGCTTTCCATGGTCCAAGAGCCTTCCACATTGGCTGCAACTTTTTAGTTAAATTCTGGTGTGTGAGAGGTTTATCTCCCTTATAAAGAATAAACCGACCATGTAGATGGATCTTGCAATCCTCAAGGCCAACCAAGTAATCTGCCTCATCGATCCAGACCACAATCATGTCTCCCTTAATACAAGGAGTAGGTAACTCGGACAAAGGAATGTCACATGTAGTTCCTAAAGCCTGAGCAAAAGTTTTCCTTTGGTTGGGCATAACATATACGTTCTCATTCGGAGATACTTTGCAATCCTTCAAACAACTCCATGGGATAAGGAAACCCTTAGAACCCTCCGCCATTCCCAACGGATAACAAGTTTCCACCAAGAATCGCACCGTGCACACACCGCACACCAGCCGCACCAGAACGCCGCACACTCCAGACCATCGTTGCACTACCGCCTCCGCCCAAACTGTCGTGCGTCCGTCGCGCACTGCACGCCACCGCGCTCACGCCCACCACAGGCCGTCACGCGTCCAGCAATAGCCAAAGGACGCGCGCTCCGTATAGCCAAAACTCTGCGTCGCACGTCTCCGTGTAGAGTTACCGCCCTGGTATTAGATTAATAATTAAAAAAAAAATATTCCAAACCTATTTTTTTTCACTTTTAAATGAAGGTGTTCTAATATATATATATATATATTTACTTCATTAATTTTACAATGGAAAGATTCATCACATACCATTAACAAATCTATATAATAAGTTTTTGGATAGTTATGTTTTGTTGAATTTTATTATTTATAAATTAGATATTATTTTATAAACTAAAAATTATTTTATATTTATATTATTAATAAAAAAATGTTATAAAATAGTTTTCAAATTGGTATCTAAATTAGTTATCAATATTTTAACTACTAATATTTTAGATTCTAAATTAGTCTTTAAAAGACTAATAGAGATTAATTTAAAATATAAAGTAGTTACTAGGTAAAACTTTGGTAGTTAATGGTTAGATACGAATTTAGAAACTACTTTATAAATTTTTATTAATATTAGAAACTACTTTAGATACCAATAATTTTAGTTTATAAAATGATTTCTAATTTAGTAGTAACTAATTATTTTAATTTCTAAAATTAGTTTTTATTTAATAATTTTTTTTAGAATTATTATATTTTCCAAATAGATGTATATAGAAAGTGTATCAATGTATAATATACGTGGTAAAAATAAGGCAATAGTTTGGTGTAATTGTTGACAGATAGCCATAATATATGAAGTAACAAATTATATGAAGCATATCTCTCCAATCTAATTGTATATAAACAAAAGGCATGCGTTGAATGAATATACATAAATATATTTTCCGTAATATTCGTTTTTGGGGAGATTGTGTTTTAACCGTGGTTTACCTCATTAACCACTTACCTTCCTCCATTCTGTCAGATAAAGCACCCTTTCTACTACTATACAACCAAGTTCCATATGTTACACATTTACATATTTTTGGCAGCCCATGTTATGCAATAGTGAATCATTCCAAACACAAGATCCTCATGCTCGATGGTGCATCTTTATTGGATATCCACCTAATCATAAAGGCTACAAATTATATGATCTTGAAGACAACACTGGTTTTGTCAGTAAGGATGTGGTTTTTCACGAAAGTATTTTTCCTTTTCATGAAACAACATCAGCCTCACACTTTTATGTCCTACCAAATTTGGTCTTTGATTTAGACCGTCAAAATTCTACATTTCCTACCACACAATCGACTTCACCAACTTCGCCCAGTGAGCCCATTACCGAACCCATTCCACCCATTGAACTCATTCTACCCATTGATCTTATTCCTAAACCTATGACCATTGAATCTCCTATGCCTAATTCATCCCTTGATATTTCTACACAACCACTTCTACATTCTACATGTGTCAAACATTCTCTTGCATGACATAAAGATTACTTGTTGCCACTTTGGACCAATCAGTCTACTCCTAGCCAAGGTTCTCTCCCAGGTACACGATACCCCATTTCTCATTTTATTTCTTATTCCAACTTATCTTTTGCTCACTCCACTTTTTAGCTAACATTTCTACACATAGAGAGTCTTCATCATATGATCAGGCCATTCTTTCTCCTCATGGAAACCATGGAAGTTGAATTATTAGCATTGATAGAAAACAACACCTGAAGCATTATTTCATTACCAGCTAGCCACAAACCCATAGAATGTTGATGGGTTTATAAAATAAAATACAGGTATGATGGGAGCATCAAACAATATAAGACACGCTTAGTCCCCAAAGGCTACACACAAGTGGAAGATATTGACTATATTGAGACTTTTTCTCCTACTGCTAAACTTACGACATTACATTATCTTTTGACTGTTGCAGCTACTAGAAACTGGTTCACCTACCAACTTGACGTACAAAATTCATTTTTGCACGGTGGCCTTCATGAAATTGTTTACAGGGAATCCTCTCAGATTTCCCGACAGAGGGAAAATATGATTTTTTGGCTTCATAAGTCTTTGTATGGATTAAAACAAGCATCTCGAAACTGGTTTGCTACTTTCTCTAAGGTTATTAAAAAACCAGGATATATTCAATCAAAAGTAAATTATTCTTTATTTACCTAGACTGTTGGATCATCTCTAACAACTGTCTTACTTTATGTCAATGATAAACTTTTAACAGGAAATAATGATGTCAATATCAAACATCTCAAGGAATTTTTGCTCCAACATTTTCTAATCAAGGATCTTAACACCTTAAAATATTTTATGGGAGTTGAATTTTCTCGGTCTAAACATGACAATTTTATGTCTTAGAGAAAATATACGTTGGACATTTTGGACGATATAGGTATAATTGGGGCAAAACTAGAGAAGTTCCCCATGGAGAAAAATTTAAAACTCACTTTTACTGATGGTGATTTATTACATGACCCAAAAAAATATTGCAGGTTAGTTGGAAGATTCATTTACCTCGTCGTCACAAGGTCAACTATTGTCTACCCAGTTACAACTTTAAGCCAATTTATGTAAGAGCCTCGCAAAACACACTAGGATGCAACACTATGGGTTCTGAAGTACATCAAGAGAACACCCGGGCAAGGATTATTACTTCCCTCTCATAATGATCTTGAGATTAAAACCTATTGCTATTCAAATTGGGGAGGATATCATATTACTCGAAGATCAGTGAGTGACTATTGCATTTTCCTGGGAAATTCATTGGTATCCTAGAAGTCTAAGAAACAAACCAATGTGTCAAAGTCATCTACCGAAGCAGAATATTGGACCATGGCAAATGCTTTTCTAGACTATCATGGTTACGTTATATCCTACAAGACCTCAACATTCCAATTAGCATGCCTACACATTTGTATTTTGATAACCAAGTGACACTTTATATTGCAGCAAATCTTGTATTTCATGAGTGTACAAAGCATATCAAGATAGACTGTCACATCGTACGAGAAAATTTGCAAGCTGGGATGATAAGTCCATCACATATCTCTTCTCATTATAAGTTAGCAGATATATTTATTAAGCCTCTCGGGAAAGATTAGTTCGTAACTTTGCGAAACATGTTGAGAGTCCATGATATTTACTCACCAACCTGAGGAGGAATATTTGAATTATTATCTTTTCCATATAGATGTATATAAAAAATGTATTAATGTATAATATACGTAGTAAAAATAAGACAATAGTTTGATGCAATTGCTGATAAATAGGCATAATATATGGAGTAACGAATTGTATATAGCATATATCTCCAATCTGATTGTATATAAACAATAGGCATGCGTTGAATGAATATACATAAATATCTTTTCCATAATATTTGATAATTTTTTTTACAAATTCTTACTTCAAATTTTAAAAGTATAACTAATATGAGACTCAAAATTCTACTTAATTTTGTAATATTGATGAATTATATTAGATTAAAGATAATTTTTAAAATGTTATTGATATAATCTAAGTTAATTTTAGTTTAATTTTAAAGTTTGATATATCATATTTATAAAATAGCGTGTTTTGGTATTAATTTTTTTTCACAAACTTCTCTTTAGTTTTAAAAGTTTTAGTTCTTCAATTTATTTTTTCCAATAAAATTATTTATTATTAATAAGTTAATAACATTCATTCTATTTTATTGATACCATAATCTTTATTATGTTCTCTTTCTCTGAAATTTCGAATAAAACAAAAATTCAAGATTTAATCCCATAGAGATGATAAATCTTTCAACAATGGTCTAAATTTGATTTCGATGATATCAAATCGGATCAATATCATGAATCACAAAATCTGAGCTTTCAAATCAACTCATGAAATAGTATTACTTAAATTTGAAAATACCTCTATATTGTTTGAATTCGAAAAAATAGTGAGCATATTAAATTCCACAAATCTATAAACAAAGTTTAAGTAGAATTGGAGTAGTGTAATAACAAGGGTATGAATAAATGGTATGACATCATGAATTTAAAATATTAATGTACCTTAAAAAAGTATGTACAAGTATTCAGGAGTGTAAAAACTCTAATTTATGACTGTTATTAATGATAAAAATTATCATCACAAAAAAAAGTAATATTTTATAATTTTGACAATTTTTTTGAAAATAATTTCTAACTTAACCATCATTTAAAAAAAGAAATGATGATAATGTTTTTACAAAATTGTTGCTAAAACTAGAAAAATACAATAGTTATATATAAAATTGTCATTGTTTGTGTATTTTATGTCAAATTGTGTTTTTTCTTTTGCGCACTAAGTTTTTTGTTCTTCATTTTTCTCTCACTATATTCTTGTCGTCCAGTCTCCAATTCGTTATGTCTAGTCTTCCGATCGTCTATTTGTGTCGTCGACTTCCCTTCCCCTCATTAGCAAAAATTGTGTGCATAGTTCCACCCTCTCACTCCCTTGCACCGGTTGTGCCACCGACTTCGACTTCTCTCTATGGTTCCCTCTGACACCCCTCCTCTCACCATTGCTAGTTTGTTTATTTTTTGAATTCTTATTTACTCTCATTATTATATTTAATACACACACATATATATATAATAATAATTAAGTATTTAGGATTTAATGTTAAACTGTTTGTTAATATAAAATATAATGTGAATAAGTAACAATATTTTTTGTGTTTAATGTGTTGGTATTGGGTTCGGGAGTGTTAGACCCCAACAAATATTGTTAGATTTTTGAAAGTTTGTGTTTTAAATGTTGTGTTGCCTAAGTTTTGTTAGACTTGTTCATTGCGAGATCCTTAGTTTCCCATTTGAGATTTAATACATTGATTTGTCTAATACTCCTCCAATTTTAAAAGTGTTCCTATGTGAGACTAAAATTTATATAAAAAGTAGTGGAGGTATTACCAACAATAATTGTATTGTATCTTGTATTGTCTGGTTGGAAAATTTGGGAAGAGTAATAACTTTTTATTAGTTCATTAGTACATAACTTATAATTTATATTTCATATATTTTACTTAATTTTGGTTCATTGCATTTTGTGTTGATGTTTGGATGTATATTTGATTATGGAGATTTCGTGTTACCACTTCATTTTGTGTCACTAGAAGACCAAATTGTTGAAATTTTGTGAAATATAAGGGATGCTGATTAAAGTTTATGTACTATTTAACTATAATAAAAGTTAATCTTATCGAATTGGACAATGTTATTCCTTTGATAAAAACTGTAAGAGTTATATGCATTTAGTCAACACATAATGTCAATGATGATTACATAACATACATATGGATTGAGATTTGATTAATCCAGCACACATAAGTGATGAGTATAAGAGAGGAATAAAATAATTTATACAATTTGTGCAATGTAATGCCAATAATAGTGTTCATGGAGTAAAATTTAGGTGTCATTGAGTTAATTATTTGAATGAGAGAAAATTCGATTCTACAAAAATTAGGGAGCACCTTTTGTGTAATGAGTTTCTATGAAATTATACAACTTTGACATGACATGGTGAATTATTACATTTACCAAGTGTGTGCGAATCTCTAGAGTATGTTGATTCTACCATGGATGATCGAGTGGAGGAAGACCGATTGAAGGACATAATTCATGATGTTGGAGTCGGGTCTTTTGCACAAGTGTCTGGGTACAGAGGTATGTCTAGTAATGTAGAAATTTCCCTACATCTTGGATCAACTAAGTTCACACGGTTTTCGGTGATGTTAATATTGATGAATTTGAAGGCAATTAATTGATGGACTGATAAAAGCTTCACATAATTGCTTGATTTGTTGAAGAAAATGCTTTCAGAGAAAAATACTTTACCTAATCGTAATTATGAGATGAAGAAAAACCTTGTCTTATGGGTACGAAGTATAAAAAGATACATTCATTTCCTAATGATTGCATATTAAGTAGAAAATAATTTGAATGATTGAAAAAATATCCAAGGTATGATTATCACGTACAAGTTGAAAGACAAAGATGAAAATAATACTCAAGAGATGACAAAGGATTGACCCGTTGCGAAGGTTGTGTTGTATCTTCCGATCATTCCAAGGATTAAGTTTTTGTTTGCAAACCCAAATGATGCTAAAAACTTTAGGTGACATGGAAATGAGAGGAAATGTGATGACATGTTTTGCCATCTAATTGATTTTATGCAATGGAAGAAATTTGATGATAAGTTTCACAAATTTTTTAAAAAGTTAAGAAATCTTAGACTTGGTTTAGCTATAGATGGAATGATTTCGGTTGGTAATTTGAGTATGAACCACACTTTGTGATCTTTTTTACTAGTTATTTACAACTTACCTCTTAGATTGCGCATGAAACAAAAATACATAATGGTGTCTATGACAACTAATAAATGACATAGATGCTTATCTAAGTCTACTAATTGAAGATCTTAAGTTGTTGTGGGATGGGTGTGTTGAAGTGTTTGAAGAGTTTGCTAATGAAACTTTTAAGATGCATGTCATGTTATTTTGCACCATCAATGATTTTCTTGCATATGAAAACTTGTTAGGGTATATTGTTAATGGTCATAAAGCATGTCTTATATGTGAAAAAGACACTACATTCAAAGATTGAAACATGGAACAAAGACTATATATTCGACATTGAAGATTTTTAAAAGGTCAACATCTTTACTACAGGTTGAAAAAAGCATTCAATGGACATCAATAGAATGACAATCAAATAACTCCATTGAATGGTATTGAAGTTTATGAAAAGGTAAATAACATACACCATGTCTTCGAAAATTTGAAAAAGAAGTCATCTGTGACAAACATATGGAAGAGAAAATGAATATTCTTTGATCTTCCATATAGGTTGAAGTTAGAAGTTAGACATTGTATAAATGTAATGCATGGAGAGAAGAATGAGTGTAATAACTTTATTGGTACACTTCTTCACATTAACGAGAAGATAAATGATAGTGTAAATGCTTGTTTGGATTTGATTGACATGCATATACGAAAGGAGTTGACACAAATAAAGGTGGGTAAGCGTACATATTTGTCCCAAACATGTTACATTATGTCCAAAGAAGAAAATAAATAAGTTTTTGATAATGTCTAAAGTGTGTGAAGGTACCACAAGGATATTCATAAAAAATTAAGAGCCTAGTTTCTATTTAGGATTTAAAGCTAATTGGGTCAAAGTCTCTTAATTGTCATATCTTAATGCAGCAATTGTTGCATGTTAATATTCATGGGATCTTATCGAAAAATGTTAGACATACTACAAAAAAGTGTTCACGAAGTGTACATATGGCAACCAAATAACACAAATATGGTTATTCCTTACTTATATGCTCATAAAGCCATTGTGAAGACAAACAACCCAAGATAACCACAAAAATGGGTGTTTATGGAACATAATAGAACTTCCAAGCTTTGGTTTAAAGTTGAGGTGTTGAAAGATTCAACAAGATCTAAACATTGATATGGTTGACAAATGGATTGAAGTTTGATATCCTTTGTTGTACCAATTATGACATCAATAATTGTTCATTCTATACAAAGTCTTTGGATGAATAAATACAATTTAAAATAGTGGAGTCACTTTTGAAGCTGATTCGATGAAATTCTCCACTTCAAAAGATGAAAATCTTATAGTTGGATCAATGCCATATTGTGGTGTAGTAGAAGAGATCTGGGAGGTTGGTTATTACTAAGTTTTCTATTCCATTTTCAAGTATAAGTAGGTTGACAATAAGAGTGGTGTAAAAATTGATGAATCAAGATTAACATTGGTTGCCTTTCAAAATATAAGTTATCAGGACGAGCCATTTATGATGGCACATCAAACATCCCAAGTTTTCTATGTCAAAGATTCTACGTCAGAATATTGGTATATTTTTTTTGTATGAAAAAAAAAGTGGTGGTTAATGAAGATGAATTGTGTAATGTTGATCTTGCTGACTCTCGTTCATTTACATAAATGATGATGAATAAAGATGATGATGATAATGTAGTTGTTGATGTACATGCAACCTGTAAAGACCACAATGAGAGAATATATACATGTCAATCGCACACGCTATGTATGAATTTGTTAATTCTGATAATTTTTCATACATTTGTTTGTATGAAATGGTGTGATGACTTATTTCGGCAAGTGTACCGAGTCAAAAGTAATAAATTTTCCCTAAGGACGAATATCGAACCCACATAAACAATTCTAAAATTGCAAAGTATAATATTCACTAAATATCAATAGATGTGCAAAAGTTTGTTTGGAAGGTTGTTGGTATCATAAATTTATGTAAGAAATTAAATGAAAACAAAGTAAACGATTTAAGATAATTCAAATGAGAAAATTGGGATTGGGGTTAAGCTTCTCACTCGTTTGTATTTTCAATAACTAAAAACATATAAGATTTTAACTTGATTGACATTGATGCATATATAAAAATAATTCATATCCATTTCTTGCATATAAAATTATTAAGACTTTCTCCTAAATATCGATTTCTCACATATTTATTAAAATATCTTATCATTACGAACAAATGTTATAAAACAATTAAAATTTCAAATTTATTCCTAGTATTCAAATATGTTAAGCATGATCGTTTATGTCAGATGCTTAGAAATATTTTTCAGTCAAATCTAAGGATCAAAATCATGAATAAAGATTCAAACTTTAAGAATAAAATGATAGTACCAATATCAATCAAGAACATAATATTTAAAATAAATATCACCTCAATACATAAGAGTTTCAACAGATTACTCTGAATCCTAAAGGGAAGACTTAGCCACTCATATTTTCCATTACAAGCATTGAAAGCAAGAAAAGAATATTTAGGGTGTTTCTCCTTGACGGATGCTTCTTTTAGGGTTTTCTATCTCTAATTATCCTTCCTCTATGTTTAGGGTTATGCCTTATGTCCTCTATTTAACCTAATTTGATGTAGCTTAAGTGATATCTCACTCAAGCGAGGTATTGCTTGCTCAAGCAAGTTTCACGAGACTAAAACCCAACTTCAGTGGAGTGAAATCGCTTAAGCGAGCCTGAACGAGTTCTTGGGTGAGTTTGCTCTAAAGAGCAAATTTGCCTATAGAATGATCTTGCTTTGGCGAGTCTGGGCGTGTTCTTGGGTGAGTTTTGAATGCTTTAACTTTGTCTTTTCTCCTTGTCTTTAACTTTTCCATTGCTCCTTTAGCCCTTTATCCATCTTTCCCTAAATTCTTGAAATTTGCACAAACTTGGGAATAAATAGTTCTTATTCATCTCATAATCCAAAAATATGTAAAAAGGTTCAAATTCATAAATTAAAGGTTGAATTATAACTTTATTAACAATTAAAATTCATAAATGCCTATCTTTTTGCATGAAAAATCACTAAATTATGGCACTTACATGATGTAATAATGTTATTAATGTTTATTACTTTTTTTAACAACGATATGACTGTTGACCAGTCTATTTACTTTGGATGTCACCTCCATAAAATCTAGAAAATGATCTATTAGACTGAGGTTCCTCTCACTCAGACGTGCTAATGGTAAGAGAACACAACTCACTATAGATGTTTATGCTGGTGTGGCATCTGGCCATGTGCAAAACTTTTAAGTAACTATCTTGGAGTCACAACACATGAAAAAAATTCTATTTTAGTATCTTCGTGTGATCATGTATCTTAGTTGGACTAGAACATGATCTAATATGATATTTTGGTAATGTATATAATTTTATTGTTATTATATGTTTATTATTTGTATTAAATCATAATTATAAGTTTATGGTATTTTCACGCAAATGCATTTTGATATTTCCAAAGTAGAGACGCAAATATCAAAGGCTTTTTCTTCAATTGCCATAAAATTTCATATATACGTTTTTGGAGCAAAAAATGTGAAAATTCTTGTACAAAATACATTTTGCGCTTCTTGAGCGTTTATCTACATATATAAACAATTAAAATATATTCAAAATATTTTGTGATGAAAGTCAATCAATTAGAATAAACAGAATTCGGAATTGAAAACCTTCTTTATTAGAAAACTATTTTTAACATTAATTTTCAAAACATTAATTTTCAAAAACCATCCTTGTATAATTTTGAAATGTTGATGCATATCAATATTTTAAATATGATTATTTTAATCAAGACAAAATCAAAATGTGAAGAACTTTTGTTTTTAAAAACCTATGTTAACATTTTGAATTTCAAAAACCTTTTAGAATGATTTAATCAAGATGTTGAAGAAAAGTTTTGATTAAAATGATTTAGAAAGATCAATACGATTTTCTTAAACATTTAAGGACCATTAGAAATAATTTTCAGAACACAAAAATTAAGTTTATAAAGGTTCTCATGGTTTAGACTGTTTATCGCAAAAAACAAAGACTAGACCGTCTATTGGGTTTTGCTATTTTAGATCGTCTAGTGATTGAACTTTAGTGAGATCATCGGGCAAGTTAATTATTGTGAAACCGTCTAACATGTTAGTACTGTAGACTGTTTAACCATTTTACTTTAATATCTACACATGAAGATGCTTTGTTATGAACCTTAACACATCTTATAGTTGTTTGTTATCATCAAAACCTCATACACTTACTTATTCTTATAAGACCATCTAGTGGGGGTATTAGACCGTCTAACGGTGACTATATCGTCTAACTGTGACTAGACCGTCTAATGTCTTAACAAAGCTAACATGGTTGCAACTTAAGGTTATTATTAATTTCACTAAACACTTTCCTTCCTTGTTTTGTTTGTGAAATAAATATCTTAATTAGGTTGGTAATATTGAATTGTTGTATAATTAAGAAACTAAAGAGTATGAGTGTGATTATTATGTAATGCAATGGATGACAACCATTGTACGAATCGATATTGAAAGAGGGTGGGACCATGTAATCGTGTTTAAGTAATTCTTTATTAAACAAATTATTTCTAGTTTATGGAGTAATTTCAACTTATGTTGTGTTGCATTATTTTATGGATGTACAACCGTTTGATTTTGAATCCATTGACTATATTAGACAAACACGAACAACTTATTTTATCAACTTCTACAACACACTATGATAGATGGTCTTAAAATTGTTTTCATATTATCTTTTTAATTTTAGTTTTAACTTATGGTTTTTATATTTTGAAATTTTTGACAATTTAAATACTTATTTACAACTTCTTTTGATGTTGCTAATTTATTTATTATTTTATGTGCATTTATATATGTTTTTATACTATACTCTTGAATATGGCTAGGTGTTTAATACAATGTGATAAAATGAGAAAATAACACAAGTCAAGCTGATTTTTAAAAAAAGTGTACGACAACAATTCATACTATACCCATCGCCATTTGTTTAATATGATGACGGTTCTAACGTTGATCTTCGTTTTTGTTTTTTTTTCATGGGATACATGGTACATAAGATACAATGATGATTGTGTAACCATTGTTTAAACAATGATAGTTGAAAAAATAATCGTTGTCTTAATGGTCAATAATGGTGATGGTTTAAATTGTCATAAAAAATATTTTTTAATGATAAATATATTGGTAATGATTTAAAAATCATCAACGAATAACTTAAATAATTATCATTAAAAAAGATTTTTACCGTACTAATTGAATAAATGAATTCATAATCTTAAACAAAATCCAAATAAACTTAGGATTAAGTCATAAAAGTAGAACTAACTTATGTTTGAGTAATTTGATGTGTAAGATTAAAATCAATGCAAATCATTGTTGTAACTTTTGGTGGTGGGCACTTTCAAGAAAACTATTTGTGATGAGGAATTATGTTGAATTAATTATTTTCTAGCAAAATTGGTATCTGAAAGATTGAATTTGCTTCAAGCAAAATTACCACGTGAAGTCATTATTCACCATTTCAAATTTGCATTAGTTACGTTTCTTGTTTCTTTAGTTTCTAAAGATATTTAATATTTCATCTAAAAATTCAGAATCGATAGCTTTGAAAAGCAAATTCTTCCTTTGACGCAAATTTTCTTATAACATTTCTAAAATTTATTTGATAACTAAAGTAGCCTGAAATTTTTTTCATTACGTTAAATTTCAGCACTTAAAACATAAAATTTATATTAAGGATCGATTTGGTTTTAAAATTAAATCAATATTTTAGGGTAACATTTTAAAGAATTTGTTAGCCTATTGAAATGGAGCTCTATATGAAAATTTTGAAAAAATTAAAAACCTTTACACTACTTCATTTCTTCTTATTATTTAGTCTCAAAGCATCGTTTTTGTTCTCTTTGTTTTCCTTTACTTGTATACTCTAATGAAATAAAAGCATTATGCAGATAAAAATATTCAATAAAAAACCCTATAATCACTAAAATATTTAAGAAAGTGCATTACCCTCTCCTTAATATTTTTTTTATTGATTGAAATTTATTAAAAATTATACATTTTAGTAAATTATACATTTTAGTAAATTTTACATTTAAATAAAAAATACTCATTAAAAATTGTGTTTTTTTAAATAAATTTCAGCTAATCACAAACAGTATTAAGAAAAATAAGGTCTTGGAAAGAATATCACTTCATTCTTCTAAAAAAGTGGGAAAACACTTAAAAATATCCCTAGAACAAGTTTTTTTCTTTGCCCGAATGATTGGTTATACATCAAATTAAATTATACAAAGAGTTATAGAGAGTCCTGAGATATAAACTAATTGTCACAAAGTATTTAAAGAAAAAACAGCTAGTGGAGTCAAATACTCATTAATAATTATAAGTATAATGATTAAAAAATGCAAAGAAATGTTTTTAATATAATACTAGTGAAAACACAGGCGTCGTTGTCTCTGTGTATTCGCATTTTATCCAACTTTCACGATGATAGAAATTTAACGTACATACATAAATAATGTTGGATGTGTTGAAATTGAAAAACAAGAAATAACATGTAAAAGAAAAATGATGAATTGATTAATCAACCTTTTTTTTTTCTTTTCTTGTTTGAGTTTCTCTTCTTTTTTAAACTTTTTATATTCTTCCATTGGTAGATTGACGTTAAGGTTATGATTGACTTGATTATAGATATAAAAGAATAATGATTTTACCAAGGAATAAAGTTGTTTGAAATGGAGTAGAGAGAGTGATTAAGAATGAATGTTATTTTATTTTATATGTGAGATTTGGTATGGGAACTGGGTGAGAGTATGCACTCTCTTTCTGTTGTTGTCTTATAATAAAGAATTAAGGAAATAGTGAGGAAGTTATTTGCATATAAAAATTGTCCATTAATATTAATTTAAAAAAAACTAAAAGATAATTTTATTTTTTAAGTAATTCATATGAAATGAAAAAAATACTTCATTGTACTAATAAAATGAGATATATTAATAAGGATAGAATCAGGAAAAAAATTGTGTACCAAAAAGGTTATAAAAAAGAATCCTCTTTATATATAGATATAGATTTATGTGCACGGTGTTAACTTTTTTTATTATAGTAAATTGTGTACTTAAAAAATATTTATTATAATAATAATTAAAATAAAAAAATATTATTAAATTTATATTAAAATTATAAAAATTTAAATACATAATTTTTCATTATAGTAACTAATAAAATTAATTATGTTTATAAGGATACGAAAGGTAAAAAAAAGTGCGTATATTAAAGAGAATTTACAAAGCACAATCTTCATTAATTAATTATGTTTATAAGGGTAAAAAAGAATACAATATACACCAAATAGCATTTACAAAGCACTGCATAGTTGTTATATAATATTATAAATTAATAATCATTATGTAGAATAAGTTTATCTTCCTCTGTAACTATTTTCTACATTTTCTCATTCATTCTATTTATGAATATCTTGGTGTTTTTAATAAGTTATTAAAAAATATTAAATAAAAATTAATTTTATAAATAAAAAAATTAATTATTATATTAACTAAACTACATACTAATATTTTAGAGACTTAAAAAAGTTATTAGTATAAAAAAAGTTTCTATTATATAATAAAATTTGTAAGTTACTTTCTAAATTGGTATGTAAAAGCTACCAATTTATTAGTAGTTAATTACATACCAATTTAGAAACTAGTTTATAAATTTATTAATAATAAAAATTAATTTAGATACTAATTCTTTTAGTCTCTAAAATAGTATATAATTTAATTAATCTAGTAACCAATTATTTTTGTCTCTAAAATTGGTTTCTATTTTTTTTAGTGAGTGTACAACTAAATTAAGAATATTATTATTGATTGATTTAGTTTATGATCATTCAATTATTTGGTTAGGTGGTTAATGTTAAGGTTATTATATATTATGAGAGTTTCTAGTTTTTTTTTTCTCTCAACTGGGGTAGTTACTACTTAGGAAATAACAAATACCAGGTAAAAAAGTTAGTCAATAAGAAGCTAAAGACAATTAACGTAGTTAGTTTTAGATTAGTTTTGAGAGTCTGATTACCGTTGGAACAAACACCTACCCATTTGTAAAGATTTAGAACTCTCTATATATAATGTAGATGTAGAAGTAAAGACATCATCAACCACTTAGGCATGAAAATAGTATAGTTTTCAGTTTTTAGTTTCTGTTAACAATTTTTTTCGTTTTCAGTTCTATGAAATTTCTTCATCTTTCTTCTTCTTTCTCTCATTTATTCTTCTTTTTATTTTTTTTCTTTGTATTATGCAATTTACCTTTTTAAGTGAATTGAATTATGAAATTGTGTAATAGTGAACTTGAAACATGTTTGACAATGCTTTATTTTAGTTGTTTTCTATTTGAATTTATTTTGAAAATCTATTTTAGATTGAAAATGGTTTTCTAAGAACATACAAATCGCGTGATTCTGTGTTTTCTTCATTAACAAGGAATCCAAATTTGGGTCTCTTGCATTAAAAGTTGAAGATTACTGAACCATGGTTTTGTTTACTATTTCACATTTCCAAAGTGAATTTCTCTTTTCCTTTATGTAATTCCTTTTAATTCTTATTCGTTTATAGTTTTGCAATTTACATTTCAATTTACGCATCTAATTCATTTTCATTTCATGTTAATTCAACTGCAATTTACTTTTACAATCATGCTCTATTTTTTTTCTTTTTATAAAAAATTTTCATGTTAGGCATCACTATGCTACTTGACATCTCAGCTAGGCCGCACCTCAAGTAACAACAATCATTTGTCATCACATGAAAAAAGTATTATTAAAAAAAATACAAAAATATGGGGGAACTAGACCAAAACTCATATGTTAACAAAAACGATACATAGTTAGACTATACCTATTAATAAAGAATTCTAAGAACAGACTAGATGGAAGCCTATTATACCAATGAAAGGATTCTCTATGAATAAATCCTAAATTAGCCAACTTATCATCACACACATTCCCTTCACGAAAAATATGAGTAACCCTAAACCTGATTTTTCCACAGTAATTAAGACAAGTATTCCATCGACTACGAAGCATCCAAGGAACATTTGTCCTAGCAGGAAACGCAACACAAACCAAGGCAGAGTCACATTCCAGTCATACATGAGTAAGTCCTAACTTTTGAGCTTCCTCCAAAGCATATATAACTCCATAAAATTCAGCAACCAAAGCAGTCTGAACGTCAAGAAACGTAGAGAAAGCTCCAATAAACTCCCCCATACTCCCACGAAAAATACCTCCATAAGCGGCAAGACCTGGATAACCCCTAGCAGCCCCATCAGTGTTAATTTTAACCTAGCCTGGTGAAGGAAACTCTCATCTAACAGGAAGAGGACGAAGAACTTTACCAGTACGAGTATTAATACCAAAAAACTTAATCACACTAAAATCCATCATATCATTCTTCATTGAAGCTTTAGACGACTTTCCCACTAGATAAGTTAAATCTTAAATAATTGAAATATTCCTAAAAACCTCTATCTTATCCTGAAAACAAGCATAATTCCTCATACGCCATAACATCCAAATAGAAAAAGTTATCACAACAAGCTTAATCAATTTAACCAACGGACTACCATCACTCTTAATAAAAGAAAGAAGATCATCCTTATTAGAGAAATGAGAAGTAGGAAAAATCTTTCGAACCCAACTCCAAATATACAAAGCATTAGGGCATTAAAAAAATAAATGATGAATAGATTCCTCATGCTTTTCATAAAGCGTACACATAGAAAAAATATGGAGACCTTTATTTTGAATATGTTGATCTGTAGGAAGCTGCCCGTGAAATACTTTCTAAAGGACAAGGGTTTTGGAAGGCGGGATATTTGAAGACCAAATAAATTTACCCCAACTACAGGGAACTTATGGTTCCAAGAAAAAAGTCCTAGCCGATTTAAGAGTGAACCGACCAGACTCATCTAGAATCCAATTAGGAACATCCTGATCCGTCCTAACCATGATATGACTAAAAAGATGAGGCATTTGCTGTAAAGACAACGAAATATTCAAATCACGACCTGTCCAAAACTGAGAAACTGTATCTGGAATGCTAATACAATCAGATAACCCTACAATATGTGCTAAAGGAGTAGTAGAACACTATTTATCATTTCAGAAATTAATAAAAGTGTTGAAGATGGATACTGCTCCTTCAAGTCAATGTGTTTGATGAAGAATTGTGTGTGTTCTGCTTTGAAGATTGTATGTGTATTTGGATAGTCTTGTGTATAGGTTAGAGTGTGTTTAAAATGAGCTTTTTGCCCTGTGACCCACCTCTTAACCTTTATCAAGAAGATAAGATCAAGCACAACGTTTTCTAAAAGTTTTTTCACATGTTTTGCCAAAATATGCTTCACTGCACAGAAATGAATCTGTTCTTTCTTAAATGAATAAATTCTTTTTTAAATTGATGCCTTGTTCTTTAAAAGTTTTTAATAATTTTGTTTTGTGCATCAAGTATTTTGGATCAACCTTTGATGATATCAAAACGACTGAGTTTCATCTGTTCAAATACCTCTCTTTATCTTTTTGAAAATAAATCTATTCATTATAACTTCAATCTGTTCTTTTTATAACAACCTTTTAAACTGTTTTTTGAAATTCTGTTATAAATAATTTCTTATACAAATAGGGTCTTTTCTCCCAAAAAGGGGTGTTGAAAAAACAAGTTTAAAACAGAGATTGAGAGTTTTCAGAGCATTAGCACGTAATCTTGAAAGAATTTTCAGAAGAGAAAGTGTGCTTGTTCCTTTTTGATGTTCTAAGCTTGGTTGAAGGTGTTGTCACAGTTTGGGTAATTTGTTCTATTGGTCTAGTCAGATTTATGCATTCTCTTTCTAGGTGTATTCTTTTCATCATTCTTTTCTTTGTAAAGTGTGGTTGTAAGACTCTTCTTGATAGAGTTTCTTGAAGAGTTCTGTGTGCTGAAATAGAGTTTTTCGGCTAGGTGTGCCTTGTTCTTGTAGGGTTCAAGAACATTGGTTGTGTAATTGTTTTGTACTATGTTTTAGTGGATTTCACCTTGGAAAATGTGAGACTGGATGTAGCTCATTTGAGTGAACCAATATAATCTCATGGTGTTCAATCTCTCTTCATCTCTGCACTCTTTTACTGATTCGTTAGTTAATCTGACAAAAAAAAATCGGTTCAATTAAGAATAAATATGATCTTTCTGGGTTTGTTCATATTGTTCTTGATTTCTGAAAAACCAATCTGAATAACTTGGGGAAATCTGAGTGTACTATTGGAAATAATTGAAGTACATTGTTTTGTGAAAATCAACTCAATTAATTAACAAGATTCATTCAAGTGGGTGATTTTATATTCAAGGATTGTATACTAATCAACTCTCTGAGTTTATTCTGCTTGAATTAATGTGAACATTGCTTGCTGATCAATTCACTTAATATCAGAAAATCACATAACTAAATTACTGTTTTGTTAATGTAAGCAGAAAAATAAATTTGTTCATGTCAAAATAAATCGATTCTTTTTCTCTGTCCTGTGATAAAACTAAATTTGTTTGAAATTTTTAAAAGCTCAATTCACCCCCCCACCCCTCTTGAACTTTGACACTATTGAACCCAACAAAAAGAACTTATACCAACAATGCAAGAAGTATAATCAAGTATAGTAGAATAAAACTGCTTAATTCAAGGCCAAAGAGATGAGGATCTATAAACCATTTTAAACTTGTATTTTGATTTAAGAACCCTGACTTTCAAGAGAAAAGACCAAGACCTGTTGCTATAAGAAAAGTTCCAAGCAAGCTTAAGAAGATATGCATTATTTTCATGCTTTAATTTGACTTTATCTGCCAAAGTTTGCAGAAAATGACTCTTTGGAGCACCAATATAGATATGCACTCTTAAATAATTGAAAGGAAAACAACCATGGATACAAGAAAGAATACGTTGAATTTTGGTGACAAATCTTGCAGAATTATCCATGGGGAAAAAACTACTTTTAGAATTGTTAACATATTGACCCGAGAAATCACCATATGTTTTTATAAAAGTACAAAAATTTCTAAGAGACTTATTATCCACCCTACAAAAAACAAAAATGTCATCAGCATACAAAACATGGGAGGGAGTGAGAAAACCTTGCGGACCAGCCATATGTAGAATCTTCTTATCATTCACAAGCTTAGAAAGACCTCTACTAAGAACTTCCTCTGCAAGACACAAAAGTAGAGGAGACAAAGGATCACCTTGTCTAACTCCTCTACTACAAGGAAAAAAAATCCACCAGACTGCCATTTATTTTGATAGAAAGCATAGCAGACCGAAGAATAGTACTAATCCAACCGACAAACGAGGGGTGAAAACCAAAGTGTTTCAAAACTAATAATAAAAACTTTCAACTCAAGTATCAAAGGCTTTATGAATATCAACTTTGTATGCCACCTTACCTCCTTGAACCTTTTTAGAGAGCATGCTAATAGCCTCTGAAGTAATACCAATACAATCCTGAATCTGTCTCCCCTGCACAAACCCATACTGATTAGGAGAATTTATTCTGACAGCCACAAGGGCAAGTCAATCATGCCTTGTTTTACATTTCTAGTTTTGATGTTTCTGCACTTTACGATTTATGCAATTTACTTTCAAGCGATTTACATTCTAGTCATTTACATTTTTGCGATTTACCATTTAAGTATCTTATGTTTCTCGCAATTTACATTCTAGTCATTTACTTTTTTGTACTACTCTCTCTCTCTCACTTTCTTTTAGTAGAATTATTAGATAGTCCAGTAAACGATTGTTCACTAGATGGTTTAACAATTATATTTAATTTCTTTTTCACGAACTCTTCTATATTTTAGTTTATATTGCATTTTATTTTCAAATATTTTATCTTTTGTTCCTTACATTTTAGTTCATTACATTTAAGTGTTGATAGATGCTCTATTATACACTTTGTTTTATGTTTAAGTTTGTTTTTCATTTCTGTTTGAATTCCAATACCCCATTTTATTTTGCGATAAAAAGAATATCATACAATGACTCTCATACAACATTATTTCCTTGAACTAACCTAGGTTGACCCTATATTACATTAAGAGAAACTTAGTTTTATTTGAAAACCTGATGTAACTAAAGTTTTATCAGAGAACTAATGGTTTTGCACATGTTTACTTAATTTGATTTATATATGTCGGAATGTGGTGATATTATGAAAGTTGTATTTTTTTATGACTAGGAATTATCTTAAAGTTATGATTTGAATGGAGTATACATATGTTGAATTGTTTTGGTATTTTGATTGGCTAAAATAGTTTAAGTTGGTTTATAGTTAATTTTGGGTGCATAATTATTGTATTTGAAGGATTAACATACGATAAGACAATTAAAATGATATTTGAGAATCTTTGGAACTAATATGAAATTTTGTTGTTTTGTTGTTTTCTACATATTTTGCTCGAATGTCAAGTTGTTGCTTGAATGACACTCAAGAGGTAAACAATTATTATTTGTATCAAGAACTATCATTTAAGTGATGTAATAATCAGTCAAGTGGCAATGTTTCTTATCCAAAAAATGGTTTATGGCTTGAGCAAGAGAAATGTTGAAACAATTTCTCACCTCTAAAGGTTTCGCTTAAATGACAAATAATTACTCAAGAAATGAAAAGTTAGATCTTTGAGTGGTTTTTTGGAACTTACTGGCTTGTGCATCAAGTCATGTTGCTTAAATGACATAGTGACACTTAAGTAATGGAGAATCAATGTTGATTCTTTTTCTTCTAAAGTTGGTTGCTTAGGCAAAATAGAACAATGAGAGAAAAACCAAACTCTTTTTCTTTCATTTGAAGCTAGTATATTATTCAAGTGAGATTAACTCGTTTAAACAATATGGTTGATCACTCATTCGATAGTCTTCTAACTTCCAATTTAGTGGAGACAAGTTGCTCAAGGGAGATAATCTCGCTCAAGTAACATACATTTAATGTTAAGATATGAAAAACTAAATATATGTCATTCATATAGTTATAACATATGTTGTTAAAAAAATTTGGTTAAATCCTAGAATTGATGAATGTGATAATTTGTTACATATAGTAAAGTATATAGATTATTAGACAAACCAAATATTGTAAAAAATGTTAGTTTCTAAGCTTGAATTTAATACAATTTTTTTTAAAAGTTTTTAATCATTATACATCTTGTATGAATAAAATGGGTGGTCTTTTGATAAATTCAATATGTAATTATATATACATATATTATAATTACACATTTAAATACATTATTAACTCACCATTTTATTTATATTTACTATTGTTATTTTGATCATGTTTTGATTTGAAAACAAATAATTCTATGTGTATATCAGTTAAAAGAAAAATAATTATATATATATATATATATATATATATATATATATATATATATATATATATATATATATATATATATATATATATATATTTAATATATATTTATATA
>Ga0123342_1001008_pt1 | contig 46913 bp, 16 predicted proteins | sample Turbeawhitnodule_FD_89960 | JGI IMG/M metagenome (GOLD analysis project Ga0123342, IMG submission 89960) | Root nodule microbial communities of legume samples collected from Mexico - Turtle bean Mexico white nodule | ecosystem: Host-associated > Plants > Roots > Nodule | place: Mexico: Nepantla...
AAACCCCCGTAAATAAACATGTGTTAAAAAACCATAAAAAAAAACAAGATTTTAAAAAACCTATAAAAAAAAAAAAATTAAAAAAAAAATTAAATTAAAAAATTTAAAAAAAAAAAAAAAAAAAAAAAACTATTTCGAGAGAATTTTTCAGAAATTTTCACTCAAACCAAGGCTATCCTCTACGAAAACTTGTGAAATTTCGCCCTACTTTCTGCACTTTTCATTCTGCATCCGTATTGCGCTGAAAAAATTCACACAAGTACTTTTGTATGTTGTTTGCACTCTGGTAAGGAGGCATATCCATAAACGAATCACAAAAATAAGAAACGCGGAAGAAAGGCCAGGACATTTTGTTTTCGAAAAACCAATGTTCTTGACTCTCGGTCTGGTACTTACTACGCCTTACTCCTTAGGTGTTTTAATCTAAAATTTTTACCAGACGTTCGTCACTGTGTCTATTGAGTTTTGGCTTATATTTGAGCCCTAGATTCGTCCCACAAGATTGGCAACAAATTTTTTATTGATCACTGTCAGGCTGAAAGGAATGTTCGTTCGTGTGTGAAACTGTTTGATTTTTTTCGTGGGTCGATACTAATCCGTTTGACCTGAAATTTGTCGCGTTTCGTCCCGAATTCAGTGAAGATTCTTACGTGGAATTTCAGGAAAAAACTATTTCGGGAGAATTTTTCAGAAATTTTCGCCTAAACCAAGGCTATCCTATACCAAAACTTGTAAAATTTCGCCATTCTTTCTGCAATTTTTATTCTGCGTCCGTATTTCGCCGAAAAAATTCACAGAAGTACTTTCATATGTTGTTTGCACGCAGGTAAAGAGGCACATCCATAAACAAATCACAAAAACAAGATACGGGAAAGAAAAGCCATGACATTTTCTTTTCGGAAAACAAAAATTCTTCACTCTCAGTCTGGGACTTACTACACCTTACTCCTTGGGTTTCTTGGTGTAACATTTTTACCAGACGTTTGTCACTGTGCCTATTCAGTTTTGGCTGAGATTTGAGCCCCAGATTCGTCCCACAAGATTTCCAATAATTTTTTATTGATTACTGTCAAGGCTGAAAGGACGGTACGTTCGTGTGGGAAACTGTTTGATTTTTTTCGTGGGTCAATACTCATCTGTTTGACCTGAAATTTGTCGCGTTTTATCTCGAATTCAGTGGAGATTCTTACATGGAAATTCAGAAAATAAACTATTTCGAGCGAATTTTTCAGAAATTTTCGCTCAAACCAAAGTTATTGTGTCTATTGAATTGTCACTGTGTCTATTGAATTTTGGTTGAGATTTCGACCCCAGATTCGTCCCACAAGATTGACAATAAATTTTTTATTGATCACTGCCAGGGCTGAAAGGAAGGTTCGTTCTGTGTGAAACTATTGTTTTTTTTCGTGGGTGAATACTCATCCGTAAGACTTGAAATTTGTCGCGTTTTGTCCTGAATTCAATCGAAATAATTACGTGGAGTTTCAGGAAAAAACTATTTTCGGAGAATTTTTTAGAGTTTTTCGCTCAAACGAAGGCTATCCTCTACTAATACTTGTGAACTTTTGCCCTACTTTCTGCAATTTTTACTCAGCGTCCGTGTTGCGCTGAAAAAAATTCACACAAGTACTTTCATCTGTTGTTTGCACCTAGGTAAGGAGGCACATCCATAAACGAATCACAAAAAGAAGATACGGGGAAGAAAAGCCAGGACATTTTGTTTTCGGAAAAACAGTTTTCTTCACTCGGTCTGGGACTTAATACGCCTTACTCCTTGGGTGTTTTTGTCTGAAATTTTTACCAGACGTTCGTCACTGTGTCTATTGAGTTTTTGATGAGAATTGAGCCCCAGATTCGTCCCACAAGATTGGTAATAAATTTTTTATTGATCACTGTCAGGGCTGAAAGGAAGGTTCGTTCGTGTGTGAAACTGTTTCATTTTTTTCGTGGGTCAATACTCATCCGTTTCACCTGAAATTTTTCGCGTTCTGTCCCGAATTCAGTGGAGATTCTAACGAGGAATTTCACGAAAAAACTATTTCGGGAGAATTTTTAAAAAAAATTCGCTCAAACCAAGGTTATCCTCTACCAAAACTCGTGAAATTTTGCCCTACTTTTTGCAAATTGTGAACCTTACTACTCCTTACTTCTTGGGTGTTTTGCTGTAAAAAATTTACCAGACGTTCGTCACTGTGTCTATTGAGTTTTGGTTGAGATTTCGACCCCAGATTCGTCCCACAAGATTGACAATAAATTTTTTATCTGAAAGGAAAGTTCGTTCTGTGTGAAACTATTGTTTTTTTTCGTGGGTGAATACTCATCCGTTTGACTTGAAATTTGTCGCGTTTTGTCCTGAATTCAATCGAAATAATTACGTGGAGTTTCAGGAAAAAACTATTTTCGGAGAATTTTTCAGAGTTTTTCGCTCAAACGAAGGATATCCTCTACAAATACTTGTGAACTTTCGCCCTACTTTCTGCAATTTTTACTCAGCATCCGTGTTGCGCTGAAAAAAATTCACACAAATACTTTCATCTATTGTTTGCACCTAGGTAAGGAGGCACATCCATAAACGAATCACAAAAAGAAGATACGGGGAAGAAAAGCTAGGACATTTTGTTTTCGGAAAAACAGTTTTCTTCGCTCGGTCTGGGACTTAGTACGCCTTACTCCTTGGGTGTTTTTGTCTGAAATTTTTACCAGACGTTCGTCACTGTGTCTATTGAGATTTTGATGAGAATTGAGCCCCAGATTCGTCCCACAAGATTGGCAATAAATTTTTTATTGATCACTGTCAGGGCTGAAAGGAAGGTTCGTTCGTGTGTAAAACTGTTTGATTTTTTTCGTGGGTCAATACTCATCCATTTGACCTGAAATTTGTCGGGTTTTGTCCCGAATTCAGTGGAGATTCTAACGTGGAATTTCAGGAAAAAACTATTTTGGGAGAATTTTTCAGAAATTTTTACTCAAAACAAGGTTATCCACTACAAAAACTCGTGAAATTCCGCCCTACTTTCTACAACTTGTGAACCTTACTACGCCTTACTCCTTGGGTGTTTTGGTGTAAAATTTTTACCAGATGTTCGTCACTATGTCTATTGAGTTTTGGCTTAGATTTGAGCCCCAGATTCGTCCCACAAGATTGGCAATAAATTTTGTATTCATCACTGCCAGGACTAAAAGAGAGGTTCGTTCTGCGTGAAACTGTTTGATTTTTTTCGTGGGAGAATACTTATCTGTTTGACTTGAAATTTGTCACGTTTTGTCTCGATTTCAATGGAGATTCTTACGTGGAGTTTCAGGAAAAAAACTATTTTGGGAGAAATTTTTAGAAATTTTCGCTCAAACCAAGGCTATCCTCTTCCAAAACTTGTGAAATTTCACCCTACTTTCTGCAATTTTTATTCTGCGTCCGTATTGCGCTGAAAAAAATTCACACAAGTACTTTCATATGTTGTTTGCACCCATGTAAAGAGGCACATCCATAAACGAATCACAATTAGAAGATACGGGGAAGAAAAGTCAGAACATTTTGTTTTCGGAAAACCAGTGTTCTTCACTCTTGGTCAGGGACTTACTACGCCTTACTCCTTGGGTGTTTTTGTTTGAAATTTTTACCAGACGTTAGTCACTGTGTCTATTGAGTTTTGGCTGAGATTTGAGCCCCGGATTCGTCCCACAAGCTTGGCAATAAATTTTTTATTGATCATTGTCAGAGCTGAAAGGAAGGTTCGTTCGTGTGTGAAACTGTTTGATTTTTTTTCGTGGATGCAAATCTCATTTTATGTGGTGGTTTTATAAGGTTGAGTTAGACTAAAGTCCAAAGACATTTCATAGTGTATAAGACTAGAGTGTAAACTTCACTTTATAAAACCGATTTTATAAAGTTAACTTAAACTTAAAGTTCACTTAATAAATTAGTTTCAAATTCACTTTTTAAATTTTAAGCACGAAAATTAGTAAAAGTGGTTTCAATTTAAACGTAAATCTAGATTTCGCATTTAATTTGATTTAATATATAGATGGTACAAAATGGGAGGAGAGGACCAGTAATCTTAGTATCTAAAATTTACACTATCATAAATTAAAACCTTAAAAAAAAATAGATAAATTTTACCCCCAATTAATTTTATCCCATTTTTGAAATATAATACTTTTAATTTGTTTCGATAATACTTTATAATTGATGTATTTCAAAACATTTAAATAATACTTGAATGAGAAAATTTGATGTATTTCAAAATTGGAAAAATAAAAAAGAATAAGAATTTTACATGACTAAACTCGAACTTCAACCTTTTTACAGGATGATTCCAAATGCTTCATAATTTCTTTTCGTATTTTAAATTTATGATAATAATAATAAATTACATATTCCATATAGTTTTGATATAGTTCTTCCATAATTTTATCGTATAGTAACAGATAATTATTGTTATAATTATTGAATATTATTGGAAGTTTTATAAAAATAATATCTTAATATCTTTCTTTGAGAATTTGAAGGGTAATTCCTTGTAATTAAATAAGAATAAGATTAGAAATAGCTGCTGCTTATTTTGAATATTTTTTAGCGTAGCATAAAAATTGATAAGAATTATGATAATTTTAAAACAAGCTATAATTGACTCACTTTAAATAACTGCATTGAATTAAGTGTTGTTTTTTAATTAATTGAGAAAAATAACCCACGTAAAATGTCTTGAAATAATTATAAAATATGTTTACTTTTTTTAGACCAGTACTAAAAAAATGGTTCCATAAACATAGCAGTTTTTATATTACAAAAGGAGATAATTATGTTGGATGAGATTCAAAAGTTGATGATGATGAATATATATTCATAAATTTTCATGCTGAAGAAAGGGTAGTTCAGAGGATCTGGAGTGATTTTGGTCTGATGATGAAGATTTTGGATCATAATTGCTCCACTCTTCCAACTTTATTTGCAACATATTCCTGTCAAACAAACAAACATAAATCATCATTCCTCTCTTCTTTCTTATCTTCATTCACTCCAATAATCTCCAAACCACACTAATTACCTCCATTTTGTTTATGAGTTCTTCTGGTGTGTCTCCTATGAGCATAATATGCCTTGCAGACTTGTCTATGAAACCATCTTCCACTCCCTTATCAAATACCTCCAACAATCCATTGAAATATCCTTCCACATTCAGCAACCCCACCTGTTTATACAAATCAAACACCACTAACACAATATACAACAATATATAACAAGTTTTTATATATGTTTTCTGATTTAAAACACTTTGATGACATTTTGATCTTATTGAAGATGAGCACAGTAATCATACTGGTTTGTCATGTAATCCTAGTTGAGACCAGGCTATGACTTCTAGCAGCTCTTCCACGGTTCCATAGCCTCCTGAAAACTTCAACTTTGATTATCTTTAAAAGGGTAAACATCACACTGCAATTTTATGGTTTTAATAACATACCAGGAAGTGCTATGAATGCATCACCATGTTCAAACATGGTTGATTTTCTTTCATGCATGTCTGCAACTCTTTTCACTTCTCCAAAGGTCTCTCCAGACACCTAAAAGTGGGATTTGGCTAGAGTTAGCCTCTGGTGTGGAAGAATTCAGATTCAAAGAGACACATATATGATCATAAAATAGAAGATAAAAATGGTACCTCACGAGGCAAAAGAGTTTCTGGAATCACTCTAGCAAATAGAACATAAACAGTTTAAAGTCTATATGTGAATTAATAATATTAGCATCTAATCTGATATATTTATGAAGAAAATATATATATACCCTAGAACATGGCAACCTCCATTTAGCACAGTCTGAGAGATCAAACCCATTAGTCCTAAGCTTCCTCCTCCATAAACCAGATCAATTCTCCTTTCAACCTTCATCATCACAAATCAAAAAAACAAGTAAACAAGAGCATGCAAAACTCATGAAAGTAGAATAATTGCACAAAAGGGAAACAACCCAGTATTCTTTGATGAATTGGTATGCATAAGTAGTATAGAGAATACCATGAATTTGCCAAGCTCAAGAGCTGCATCACTGAATGCAGACTTGTATCCAGCTCTACTACCACAGAAAACACATATTCTTTTGAACCTGCTTTGTTGCTCATTTTCTGCTGATACCTTTCCCTCTCCTTCCATTCTTACAATGTAATCATACAACAAAAGTACAAGTGTGTGTGAAAGAGAAAAACCAAAGACCAAAAGAACACACCCTTATTAAAAAACGTAACAGTTTTATCTGCTAGAGAAGAAAGAACTTGGAACTGCAACTATCCCCATCTTTACACACATATATATAGGAATGAATTTTTTTGTACTTGAGAGAATGAAAAGTCTAAACCTGTGAGTTATTCCATTTGAACTTGGTGGGGCATGAGGTTTGATTATATAAATATATATATTTATATTTATATTTGTTTCAAAGTTGCAAGGGTAATTATATCACCTTTTTATATGTTATTTAAAAAGAAAAACATGAGACAAGTTTGATATGAGAAAGGGAGACAGTGAGAATGTTTGAAGTAACATCCTAAACAAAATTAATGATTATATAAAATCCACTTTTACCAAACAAAATTCATCATTGAATCTCCCCTTTGCTAGACAGAATCCTATTAAATTAATAATATATTCTCAAGCAGAATCAAAGATAAAATACTGTTATGATATGTAAATGAAAGGTGAAGAGTGAGATGAACTAATCACATTCATAAAGAAAAGTATTGTAGATTGTCACAAGTGAGTTACAAAGTGTCCTAATATTGAATTGAGTGAACAATGAGAAGATTAAGGCGCAGGCTTTGTGATGGTTTCATCATCCATTGTTTCATCAGAAGATTGGCTGCTAATCTCAGTTGCATCAGAAGCTTTCACACCATATAGATTTCTCATGAACTGTGGAGAATTCGCAGTAATGGCAAGGTTAGGAAAGGTTATTATGAAACTAGAACATCAATTGAAGGTAGAAACTAACCTCTAGATGACTTTCAACATCTTCTAGTTCCAAACCTGGTACGTTCATAGCTTCAAGAATATCCTCGGGCTTGGATACTAAAAGAAAATAATCAAGCAAGAAAAATAAACCAAAGAAAGAAATACAGATATTGATGAACATAGAGAGAAAAAATTGTGAAAGAATCATACTTTCCAATCCAATTTTTATGAGAGCCTGGTGAAACAAAAAATTAAGTTCTGTTGACCATTGTACACTATCAGCACTGTCTGAGTCATCATCATCAGAATCATCAGTCACTCTTGTTCTGTCATCATCAAAATCATCAACCACTCTTGTTCTGTCATCATCTTTCTGGCTACCAATATCTTTTTGCTCCTCATCTTTTATGTTGTTCTTCACAACATCTATCCACATATTCACCAGCCGTTGCTCAGACAAGGGTTTGACCCAATAATCACAAGCTCCAACTTCAATGGACTTCATTATGGAAGGCCAGCTACCATCCGCGGACATCACTGCAACTTATAAAACACTTCAAATTCAAATTATTCTTTATCAATGAAAAGTTGAGTAAAAGTATAAACAACTGTTACATACTGATGAGAGGAATATTAATTTGTTTTTTGTTGAGAAATTCCATGAATTCAAAGCCATTGATCAATGGCATGTGAACCTCAATGAGTATCAAATCAATAGGCTCCTTTGTTTGCCCCAAAAAATAGGCAGCAAGCGCAGATTCAAAGCAGGGTATAACTGCACAAAACTCAAAACAAAACAAGAATGAATCTTTGTTTTTCAGAAATAATTATGACTAGAATATTACCATAACAAAAAAGAATGAATCTTTGTTTTTGAGAAATAATTATGAGTAGAATATTACCGTGATAGCGAGAGGGGGGGCATGTTTTCTTGACGTATTCTAAAACACTGAGGTCATTGTCAATGACAAAGACATTAAGCACTGGAGAAATTTCCATCATGGAATGCAAAGAATGGAGAATGGAGAATGCAGAGAATGCAGAGAATGCAGAGAAACCAGAGAAAGCAGAGAAACCAGAGAAAGCAGAGAATGCAGAGAAAGCAGAGAATGCAGAGAAAGCAGAGAAACCAGAGAATGCAGAGAAAGCAAGTGAAAGAAAGAAGTTTTGGTGGGTAATTTATAATTCAAATTCAGCTCCTCGCTTTAATTTTTGTTTTTTCAAAATATAATAATTAATTGAGTAATGGTGTATTAATATTTTTTACATCATATTATTTTAATATTAAACATATTTAATAATCTATTAATTGAAAAATAATTCCTATTATTTCTAAAATATATAAGAAAATACAAAGATAAAAAAACACGTGTAATAGAGAAATATAAAGAATTGAAAATTTTAATTTTTTAGATGAATTTTAAATTATCTAATTTTAATTAGTTAATATGTTCTTTTAAAGCTGTAACATTTTTATAAAAAAAAACTATTCAAATAATACATTTTTATCATAAAACATATCAAATTCTTTATAAAACTACATTATCCTCTAAAAAACTATCCAAAACACTATTTACACAGATAATTAATTGTTGAATAACTTTTTTCATGTTTTTATATCTTTTTACAAACGATAATAAACATATATGAAGAGCAAGTCATTGAAATTAATTTAATTTTTCTTTTAGATCAAATTCATATTTTTTATTTGAATTTTCTAATACTAAAAATAAAAACATTACACTCAAAAATAAAAATAAATAAAAAATTTAAAGAAAGATAATGAAACAATAAAACATAAAAATTAAAACAAATAATATTACGTTTAAAAGAATATAAAAATAACGATAAAAAGTAAAAGAAAAATAAATTGAATTAATATAAAGGTTTTAATGATCTTCCTTGTCTCTAGTTTGGTACTTTTTAACTTTCAACATAATCTGGTTAATTATTTTTATTGTGACATTTTTTTCTTTTAACGGTATTACTTTCACTTTCAATGCTCCAAAAATTCAATTTTAAATACCAATTTAAAAATTATTTATTAATAATATACACCAATTATTAATACATTTTAAGTTGAGGTGGTGTCTCTTAGGTGTGTATTTTTTTACATTATTTTATTTATTTATTCTATTATTAATTCTTGAAGATCCCAACATGAACTCAAAATAAGGACATTTCAAAATTTATAAATGAGTGTAAACTTTATTATATGAATCGGTTTTATAAGATTGAGTTAAGTTTCTATTTCTTAATATATTATCAAAACTATTTTGAGTCTATCCTAAAAAAAATTAATCTTATCAGGTCACTCGATATCGGATAAACTCCACATCAACTAAGGTCACTCGATATCAGATAAACTTCACATCAACTAAGGTTATTCGATATCGGATAAACTCCACATCAACTAAGGTCACTTGATATCGAATAAACTCCACATCAACTAAGGTCACTCGATATCGGATAAACTTCACATCGACTAATAACATGTCAAACAATATGAAAAGTTTAATAAGTCATGGAAACAAGTGCTAAATTTTATTAAACCAATGATTAACTTTTGGACTAAGATGTATATACTCATTTACAATTCTTATAAGTATAGTGATCATGAATTAGAGCATGAAGGAAGAAACTTTCCCCTATTAACATATCTAACATTTTGACATGTAGCAATGGTTTTAGAGGCAGCATGGCCATGTGGTGTTAAGACCACATCTTCAAAGTGTATTCCTTTGCATGGGAAACTTTTGCTGCACTCAAATTTTATTGCCACTTCTGAAGCACTTGTTCCTCTGATGTTTTGGTACACAATGTTGCTCACTTGCACTGCTGAGACCTGAAATTTTACCAAAATGGTTGTCATTGTCAAATCTTATTCAATCTTAATGCAATGCAAACAGTTTCTCTCTTTGCTGATTCAGAACTCACCTTCTCTTTGCATGGCTTCTCCTGGTCACAGTAGTTTTGATCTACAATTATGGGATTTGTCACATTTCTCATTGCTATATTCTCAAATTTTATGTTTTTTGCATACCCAGAACCTCCCTGTGTTGTGATAGAGAAATTATGTAAGATATCATTGATTAAACACCTCTCATAATCTTAGTTAGAAGAAAAACTTTTTTAATTGTGACTAATTATATTTTCAAATCCGCATCGACTAGAAATAATGACAGTTGGGCACATATCTTAGTAAGATTGAGTTTGACTTAAAGTTTACTTTTTAATATGTTTATAGTGAAAATTTATTGGATTTATTAGAGAATGCGGTATCGAATTAACCATAAATATATAATTTTTCGAAAAATCTCAATTTTTTTAAGGGTAATGATCCATTGATAACCCACAATTTTTATACAGTCACATTACAACTCTCAATACTATTATTTTAATATTTTTTATATCATTTAATTAAAAATTTACCATTTATTATATATATTTATTTTTAAACTCATGAGGTATATAAGTCTTGGAGTTTCCAAACCATTTTTTTTTTAATTTGAAAGTACCTTTAATTTTGAGGTTTTCATAAATACTGTTTAGTTTTTCTCTTTGAATTAGACCTTACTCACTAGCTAGCAATCATTAAATTCAGTTAATCAGTTAAATTCAGTTAAAGTTTAGAAAAATGTTATATGTCTTTTCATGCATTACTAGCATAAAGAACTTCCAAAAAGTAGTTGCCATGTCATTCCACAAACCCAAATGAAAACAAAAAAGAAAAGTTGGTTGAGATTAGTTAAGAGGAAGGATACAAGAAAGTTGAACTACACAACTTTTTAAGAGAAAAAAAATGTTGACTTGTGAGAAGATGGTTAGGAATTGGTGGAGTGTGTGTAAACTTGCCAAACTTGGTTAGTTGAAGCATTTCATGTCAACTTCCTAAAGTAATAGTCTTATTGTGCACAAAATTTGGCATTGTGCATGTTCTAAATTGTCAAGAATTACCAATTTTTCTTGAAGAACTTCTTTGAACTTTGTAAAAATCCAAAATAAATTGAAGTGGGTAAGTTGAATTGCAGTTTTTAGAAGGAAATTTAAAAAGCTGTATACCTGCCAAGTCTTGATTCTAACTCCATTAGTGGTTCCTGTTATGGTGGCTCTGTTCACTAACACATTCGACACTTGAGCTTTTGAGTTACCAGCCCCTAAGCTTCCAATGCTGCAACACAATAATACACCATTAACTTTTCTAACACTATTATTAATATAATTTTTTTAATAAAGTTTTCATCTCAATTATACTGACACTCTAAATAACAACAATCATTTGTTATCACATGAAAAAGTATTATTAAAAAAATATGGAAGATTAGACCAAAATTCATAGGTTAACAAAAACGATTTATAGGTAAATTATACTTATTCATAAAGAACTTTAATAATAGACTAAATGAAAACCTATTATAACAAATGAAATGAGTCTCTATGAGTAAATTCTAAGTTAGCTAGTTTATCCGCACATGTATTCCCTTTACGAAAAATATGAGTAACTCCAAATCTTATTTTCCACATTAATAAAGAAAAGTGTTCATCGATTACGAAACATTCACGGAACTTTCGATATAATAATAATAATAATTTATAATTGTATTTTTTTTCCTGACACTTTCTTTTATCTACTAAAATAGACTAATTTTATTGCTATTACTTATTAAAATTCAAATGTATACAAGGTGTATAAATATAGGAGAAAATATTATAACATGCTTCAATTCCTTTTTTCTTACAACATATTTTACTTTGTAACTAGTCTAACGAGTTTTTGAACACAATAAGATCAATTTTAAATTTTTCATCATATAAATTATTACACTAACACTATGATTAGGAATGGAAAAACTTGTAGTTATAGGTATTGTTCAAACTTAAATATTTTCCATCCTTATTTCATGTGATACCATATTGTTTTAAATTCCTAAATTAATATTCATTTATTTGTATTTATTTTAATATTTATCCAATTATAATTTTTTATTACTAAAAAGAAAAAAATGTTTGTTTTTTAATTGAATTTTGTTATAATATTATTATTATTAACTACTATTTGATCTTTATTAAATTTATGAAGATTTTTTTCTGAAATTTATTTAATAATTATCAAAATAAATAAAATTTTAAAAATTATTAAAATAAATAAATCGTGTCAATATGATACAACTTCATTACAAATATATCATATTAAAGTTATACAACTTCATTGTATTTAAATTAAAATCGTATTAACATAACACGACTTCAATATAATCAATTGAATTGTACTTAACACAACTTATTATTTTGTAATTTTTAAAAACTTTATCTATTTTTTTCATTATAGTGTGAAATTCCACTTGGGGGAAAATCCCTATTCTTGATGCATATATACTATTTTATAATTTGTTCTAGCATGATTGTTGTATTACTACAAACCTGATTCCATGCCCTGGTCCACATGTAACATCTGTGACTCGAACATTCTGGGACCCGCTCACTATTGAAATACAGTCATCACCTTCAACAAAACAGTGAAAAAACGAAGTTAGAAAATTTAAAAGTCTTAATTTTTTTTCTAATTTTGTGTTGATTTTGGTTTTCACCTGTCCCAATGGAACTATTGCTAATCATTATATTTTTTGTCTCTGTGACGTGAATTCCATCAGTGTTGGGGCTGTTCCCTGGTGCTCTCAGGATCAAATTCGAAGCTGTGACATTGTTGCACTTTTGAAACCTTACATGCATTTGCTGTGCATTTTTTAACCTCAGGTTTGTCACTATCAAGTTGTTGCATCCAAAGAATGTCACAGCCTGTGCAACAAATTTCAACCAAATTTAAGGAAATTTTTTTGTATAGAAACAGAGAAATGTGCATCAACGTGTCAAATTGTTGCACGTAAAGTGAAACATCATGTTACAGAGAAGAACATGAACTTACAGTTGGGGCATGTTTGCATGGCTGTGGAACACAAAGAGACAAAAAAAATGTTCAGAATTGAAAATCACAAGAAATTTGACTTAAATAACATCAAACAGATATGCACTATTCATTGATTTAAAATGTAATGTAAAAAAATTAACAAATGTGACTCAGTTAATTAACATTACCCTGAATTTATAGGACCAATCTGAGTTTGATTCTGGTATAATGTATCAGTTTTGCATAATACAGTGAATAGATTCAAGAATAGATTTCAATTACTTTTATATATATATATATATATATATATATATTATGAAATGTTATTTTTAATCGATTTTGTATCTCCCACAGTTTTATAGTAATATTCAAATGATGGAAGCTTGTGGAATAGTACAAGATTTCTCCTAAAGGGAAAGATTGTAATCACAATTGTTACTAATGTAAAGAACAATGAGAATGGTTCAAGAGTTTGAGTCATTTATAGTAAAATTGAATAACTTACAAGGTTTTCATTGGTTTTGCAAGAGTTCTCCCACCATTTTCTCCCATTGCCATTGATGGTGCCACCACCATCAACTCTAAGATTGGTGAGATTCTGAAACATAATCCATAGTAGTCTTTGTTTTCCATATGCTGATATTACAGGCCATGCTCTGATTGTTCCATAGACCTAATCAACATGAAGAAGCAAATTGTGAGAGAAAGTAAAATCACCTAATCTCTAACTAATAACTGGTTGAAAATGTTAATCTCACCCTGAAAGCAGTGTTGGGATGGCATGGTCCTGAAAAAGTTATTGGCTTCAAATGGAAGATTTTTGCTTCTGGGACTACAAGAACACCCCCTCTAGAACATGCCTCATTCCATGCCTTCTCAAATGCCTAAGGAAGAAGAAAGATTCATAACTGAATAGAATTGAGCACATTTGTTAGACTGTAACGTTCATTAATTACCTCAGTGTCATCTCTTCCATCATTAGCTTTGGCTCCAAAGTCATCAACACTGATCCTTCTTTGAGGCCTTGCAGAAGGGGTGGATCCATAGGCCCTTTTCATGATGCTACCAAAATGTTCATTATTTGGTTTGATAGAGTAATGTTGGTAGTTAGTTAGATGATAAGTGTCTTCTAGGAAAGAACCAAAACACACCCCAAATGAGAGAAACATGGTGATGAAAAGTGAATGAATCACACCACTTTGTGGAGACATTCTCATGTGTCTGCACTTTTTATGACAAAACAAAAAAGAGAAGAAAAGGTTGTGAGGATTGTAGAGAGATTTGTGGTGTGATAAATGGCAAAGGAAGAGTTATATTTAAAGGGGAGTTAGAAGTGGCTTTGCAGAAAGAGAAAAATTGGCATTGATTGTAAGAAAGATGCAGAATGGTAGAGACTGATACGAAATGAATACTGGGGTGTTACCAGAATTTTGAATCAATGCATCTTTGTTGAAGAAAAAATCAAAGTTGAGTTCGTTATTTTCAGGTGCTTTTGTGCTTGTTTACCAACTATCAAACATTTTGTGCTGCTAAAGTATGTTGTTATGTTTCCATTGACCTTAAACCAGTTTAACATGCAAGATTAGCTGAAACTAGTTTAAGGTTTAAGGATGCTGATATGTTTGACACTGTCAACAGTGAAAACATAAAGTTTACATTCCAATAAATTAGTATTCTATTCATTTTTTTTTTTTTTTAATTCAAAATATTGTATGTCATTTAGTGTTGATGGTGTTAATTTAATCAGTAATGTCAAATTCAAAGTGCAGAATAATATGCAATATTAAACAAAAGTTAAACTTTAACATCTAAAAGATTGTGAAAAATCTGAATTTTGAATACTTTCTGTATGGAAAAATGAAGAATTTAATGGGTGAGTCATTGATTACTCTGATTGGAAATTGATGAGAGTTTTGGAGAATAAGGAAATTATTTATATAAATTCAAGACATGAATGTTTATGTACTTTCCTATTCAGAAATATTCATATTATAAACTTCAGACTTCTAATTATACTATATTTAAAAAATTTATCACTTTCCAAAGCTATAAAAAATGATATCAAGTTTTAAAAGCTGGTTATAGAACCAAATGAAAAAAAAATTAATTAAAAGGTTATGGAACAATATTTTAGGAGGCTAATTTTTTAATATAACCAAAAAAACAAAACAAAATATTTCTTTTTTTCTTGTCATATTTTCCTTTTGTTAGTTTTTAATTTATTTAAAAAAATTATATTATGTTAATTTTTTAGTTATTTAAATTATGCTTATCAAATAAATAATTTAATATTTTTTTGTAATTAAATTTGTAAAAGTATAACTATTTATTTTTTTAATAATAAATGATATTAATTTTACCAATTATGTAATTAGTAAATATTATAATAATAATTCATAAATATTAATAATTAAATTATAATTATTTAATTAATAATTTTACTAATTATTTGATTAATAATTCACAGACAAAATGCATTTCATATTTTAATGCTTTTAATAAAAACTTCTACTTAAATTTTTTGAGCAGTTACATAACTATTGAGTATTTGAACTAAATGTTTGATATTAAAAGATCAAACAGAAGAAGAAAATAAATGCAAATTTAAAAGTTAAGAATCACACTTGCACCATCCTAAATGGGTAGATAAACTTGCAGAGTTATTATAATTTAATTTTCTTCTTTTCAGTTTATTCTAATTCACCTATTAGAGATTAATTTTGTTTATTAATATTATGATTGTTACTGATCTAACTAGTTCTGCCACATAATTAATAACAACTGAATACACTTGCATGAACTGTTCTCATAACATGTGACTATAAAGTTTAACATCTACATCAATTTATGGTATTTATTATAATTTAACCTAAATTTTCATGTTTGAGTTCTCATTATGCATGTCAAAAATTTGAGTTTTAATAGAAAAAGTACTAAAACTAGTGTACTCAACTCTAAACTGAAAAGAATAAATTAATTTTTTTTCAAATATTTCTTTTTTTCTAAATCTAACATTTTATTAGTTCAACCACGAATAAAATTATCTGAAAAAAAATTAAATATGTAACGTAAAATTGATTTTTTTCTATCATAAAAATAAGTTTACAATAACTCGTAAACATAAGTTGATAATGATTTATTCCAGTAATTTTCTTACCACAAGTATTCAGGATATTTAAAGTTTGAACTAAGAACGAAAACCAATTTTACATGAAGATGGTCACTACAAGAAAAACATGAAATAAAAACCAATTTTAGAAACCAAAGAAAAAATAGTTGTTATGGTAACTAAATTAGAGACTATTTTAGAAATTAAAAAAAATGGTTTCTAAATTGGTATCTAATTTGCAACCAAGGCTTTACCAATTATTTAGTTTCTAAATTTGGTAGCAAAAACCTTGGTTGCTAATTCTATACAAATTTAGAAACCATTTAACAATAATAGAAACTAATTTAGAAACCAAAAATTTTTTAGTCTCTAATTTTGTCATTATAGTAACTAATTATTTTTTGTCACTAATAATTAGTTTCTATTTTATGATTTTCTTGTAGTGGGTGAAACGAAAAACCAATTTTACATGAAGGTAGTGGAATGAAAAATATATTTTAAAAAAAAACACAAAGTGTAAAAAATTATTTTACTTTGTTTTGACTATGTTCCTTATGTCACAACTTCTTTTCTTTTTTTTGTTTTAAAATATGTTTGACTAAGCATGATTTAGTTCTTGTTGTGAAAAGTGATCTTAAGACTTATGGTGGGTTAGGCAACAATTTAACACTTTTTTTGGCATTTGACAAATGTGGATTGGTAGCTATCCACCCACACTAGTGTGAGAATATGGTTTGACAAATAAGAAACAACAACCTTCACTAAAACATTCTAAAAGAACAATAACCATTTTTCTTTTCTTCACTCAAACTAGGTGGGAGAAGACCCAATGGTTTCTCACATATGAATCAAGACTCAAATATTTTGGCTTTGAAATTGAATCTTGATGATTCAAAGAAAACTTCATGACACCTTCCATGGTGGTTTTCACACTAGGGTTTAGTCTCATGGTAGAAAGAAGTTCAAAGTTAGCACAACAATGAGAGTTTTTTCTATGAAAACATTCAATTTAAGTTTGAATTGGAATTATAATATTATTAAAATGAGTCTCATCCAATAGATTAATTCATAAGATTATAAAACAGGTTAGATGATATTTTTAGAGAAAATTTATATTTTTAAAACAAAATTTAAAGTTTTATTATTTTATTTATATATATGTTATGTATGAAATTGCAATATTTAAAATTAAAATTACTTTTATTCAGTTCAATTTTTAAAAAAAAAATATTATTATTTTCTTACTTTTCAAAATAGGTTAAAATGGTTTGTTAGTTCAATATGACTCTATGTTTTTCAACTTCACCTGTGGAATCATGAAGATATTCTTCTAGTACACCTGTAATTAAAATATCATTATTTTTGTATAGACACGTTTGACTTTGATTTTGATTCCTACATTTTTTTCTTGATTTTTAATTTTTTAAAATTTAAAATTATTATTTTTAATCTTTAATGGTAATTTTAAGATAAGTAAATAATATTTATTTTTAACTCAATTTTTCATTACCATATTTTATTATGATTAAGAATAATTTATAAAATAGATAGATAGATAGATTTTTTCAATGAAGTTTGACATTTATATATTGAATAAACTTTAGATTTTATTGCTCTTAATAGTCATGATTTATTTTGTCTCTTGTATTTTTTTATGTGAGAAACAAATGTGTGTGTTCAAGATTTAATTTCCATATAATTAATTATAGTTTTATAATAAAATATTTTTTTTCTTTTATCATATTTATATTATTGTTTTTATAACAAAAAATATTTTTTATCGTAGATTATGATAACGACAAATAAGTTTATTACAATTTACTTTAATTTTTTATTGATAGTGTAAGATTATTATAAATAAGATAATAATAATCCTGATAGATTATTTATTGGATAAAGATTAATAAATATTAATTTTTTAATTTACATATACACATAACGGGCATGTTAATGGGATCATTCAACTTACTTAAATATGCTAATAGTTAATATTACCTTTAAATATTTTTTTTAGTTTGAAATTACCATCCATGTTAATTAACAAGCAAACTATGGGTAATGAGTTTGAATTTTATGATAAAATTAACACTTCATCTGACTAAATTGAATGAAAGAATGAAATGATTTTTTAAAATCAAAGTTTGAAGGATGAAAGAAAATATAATATATTTTTTCTAATGGCTCTAAACAATATTACTTCATCTTATTTGGACATTGAGAAGTATTGTTAATTGTCTACCATGATTAATATATTATTAAATTATAATTTTAAACTTATGATTGATCAATTTGAAGTGAAATATTATTATATTATTTGATAATACTTAAAATATGAATAATATAAATTTGAAATTGGTGTTTGATCTAATAGAAAAAAGTGAAAAAGGAAAGAAAATGTTTTGATAAAGTAGGAAGCATGAATAAGTTAGGTAGAATAAAAAGGGGAAGTTGGGAGTGATTTTGGTTGAAGGAAAAGGGTTGAAGAAAAGTAAGATTATGTTTTGATATATGAGAGAATGGGCTTCAAATATGCAACCCATCACCTACAAAACTTGCCGTAATGTGCTTTTCAAATTCCTCAAAATGACCATTCTTGTTTTGCTCAAGATAATAGCCATTCATTTATTTCTCCATGCCTCCTTATAAAACTTGTCATTGTTCACCCATTACAGAATAATTAACAATTATTAATCAATTGAAAATATGTGTTGATTAACTCTTAGATTTCGTATTAATTGTATAGGTAGATATTTTGTCGATCTAATTAGTAATCTTTTCGGCTATGCTCCATATTAGGAGATTGTGTACTAATATGTATTTTCTTGACATAATTGATAGTCGTTTAGCTTTCCCTTCAGAATAAAGGATTTTGTATTTTAGGTATTTTGTCTACTGATTAATTTTCTGTTTGCTTATACTCAAGACTAAAGTGTTGTGTAAATGATAGACATTTTGCCAACCTGATTAATGTATTGTTAAATCTCATTACACATCAAGCATATGATCAAACACGCACATGTTCAATAATTGAAAGATACATGATATCATATAATTGGACGATTACAAAGTCTCGACCTTTATGCCAAATACAAGGATCATGTAAGTTTGGTAATCAGGAATATACAAATTACAATACCTTATTTTTATTGTTTTTCTAATAAAAAAAAAGATACAATGAATCGTGCAATTAGACGATTACAAAGTCTCAACCCTTATGCAAGATACAAGAGTCATATAAGTCTGATAGTTAGGAATATACAAACTATAATACGTTGTTTTTGCGCTAATAAAAAAAAGAGATACATTATTTTCAACAAGATCTTACCTCTAGATAACTAACTTAAAGGCCAAACTGCGCCATTTAGAGATCTCATATTGAATGGTGTTGCTTAAGGCACAAAGGTTTTTATGAAGTATAGTTAAAACCAAATACAAAATAGCAACCTCATAAAGGAAGAGATTAAGAAGAAAGAAAAGAAAAATACAAGTAAAAGGATAAGACATGTATATGTTTCTTGGTTTTCTCTTTGTTCGTGCATGGATTATACATATACCTCTATCTAACCCCATTAGGAATAGCACAAAATGATGTTGCATGTTTGTCAAAATTAATTACACAAAGTGTATAAATTTTAAATAACAAAATGTCTCTCTTCTCATTCATCATTAATTCCTATCCAAACATGTTTGTTGTTGCCAAATAATATTAGACCTTTCAGAAGTTAATTCTCCTGTTCAACATTTAGTTTACATATGAAATAATGAAACACGTATAAAATCAACTCAAAACTACACCTTACTTAATAAATAAAAACTTAAAATTAACATATGTAGAATCTAAATGTATTCTGGAATTTTTTGGAAAGAACTTTTGGACACTATATCATTTGCAAACTACACCTTTTTCCTCTTCCCTCCCCCTCCGTTGCAGTTAAAGGAAGAAGGGTTGTGGAAAGGAATTATTCACTACTTGCATATGAAAAAAATGAAAGTAACTTTACAGCAAATGTCCACTAGGATGAAAAAGATAAGTCTCGACATCTCAAGAAAATTATTTGCAAAGATGGAAAGCAGTTTGGAGTGAGATGTCTCGTCCCCACAAGTGCTGCTGAGGATCACAAGTTTAGGCTGTGGAACCTTGTCTGTACAGAGATGATGATTTCATGATCTTAGTAATCGATTATTCAATATGCAATAGAACTATAGAAGCCTGATCAACCTCAATAAAAACCATTGCTTCCAAGCATCGTAGTCTTTATTCAATTTACAGTAGAGTACTCATGATGAATGTTGCTTCACCGAGATTTGGTGGTTACTGGGGATATAATCTTCATAAATGTCGGTTTTTTTAGCTGATCCTGCATTCATCATATAAGCCATTTTAGCAATAGCATCCATTATTCTCAAAGTCAAATAAAAAACATTTACAGAAGCCACCCAACCCAGCTAGGATAATTTATCAGATGTTTTTAAATAAAAATATGTGTAGGTGAAAAGTCAGTCCATTCTAAGACCATTTCCCTTCAATATAACTAAACAGTAATGAACAATGGCATACAATGATTGCCACTTCAAGGGGTTAACACACCAGGCAGCAAGAAAATTGAATTATTATAATTCATACAAGTATGATATTCTATTTAAATGTTAACGTTACCTGCAAATGCATAAATTACAGACCATGACTCTTAGAAGCTAACTTTCAAAATTAAATAAAGCACAATATTTCCAGCATCGCTAAAATCACTAAATAGAATAATGATTTGTCACAGTGAGTAAACAATGTGGAGAAGATCCACAAAGGAATAGTGTATACTTCCATTATTAGCAGTAATAATAACATGCAAATCCTTTTATGATCTCCTTTTCTAAAGGTCTTCTATAAACATCAGTCAACGGGGAAAATACCATTCAAGTATGGATACTTAATAGCCCCAGATGTATTACTGATAACCAAGCTTTACACCAAAAACCATTTTAAAGCAGTTAGCCTATTCTCATTCAATATTAACCAACAGTAAACTGGAATGAAAGCAACATGAAACTCATCGTCCAGTGCTCTAACATGTTACTCCACTTTATAGATGCAATATTAACGAGTGAAACTCTCGTAATAAAAAAGAGTCATGTCAAAAATACCTATACTTCTTCAATACACACAAGACACCCATAGTCCTTATCTAAAACTGCATTAACCAACCTTCTTTATATACATCAAAACCTTAGCACATCTTGTACATGAGTAATTTCAATTTCTTAGTCTTTTAGATGAACTTGAGAGAAGTTAGAAACGCGTGTTTTGAACTTGAAAGAAGACTTGGACCAAATTGAGAGTTAGAAGTGACTTTTGGAGAGCTTCCAACTACCATATGTCACTTTCAAGTGCACATGGGTAGTTTGGCTCTTCCATTTGATCCATCAAACTTTCAAGAGTTATTTTTGTGCCTTTTAGGAGAATAATAGGTGATATCCATAAGACTCTTACAAAAGTCATCATTGCTTTTCCAAATGTAATCATTACATCTACCTAGATTCAAGGAACTATCCGTGTACACTTCCTAATTTCAAGGGGTTAAGATGTGTTAATCATATTTAGCAGAGTTAACTCTTCATTAGCAAAGTTAACCCCATTTTCTTGTTCATTTCACTCCTTTGCACGAGCTCCTTGTCTATAAAAGGGAGTCTCCCCCACTTGTAAACTCACCCTTGAAGATTGAATAAAAATCTCCTTTGAGAGTTCACTTTGAGAGTCTTGAAAGTTCTTAACTCTTGTTTTGGTTCTTATCTTGAGAAGTTTTCTCAAGTGGTGAATCTTCTGATACTATCCTTTTGCTTGAATTGAAGGTTGCGTGTTCTTCTCCATTCTCTTGTCTTAAGCCATTTTTGCTTTCATTTCTTTACTTGATCTTGTTTTCTCTTTGAAACTAATACAAACAAAATGGGTCTCTCCATGGGTTTACATGCTTCCGCCATTAATGCTTCAAAAACTACGGAGTTTTTCTTCTCCAACACCTAGGTTATGCACCATGTCATATAGAAGTTATCCTTTCAATCAGAATTAGAGAAAATGAAAAACATTCCCACCATCGCTAAATAGAATAAAGAACTTTCATGGAGAATGAGAATAAAACAGTGAAAAAGAAGATGCACAGAACCTAAACGAAGAATGTTTGCTTCCATTTTATGGTAGTAGTAATCTATGTAGATCCTTCATGATCTACTTTTGTGAAGATACTTTAGAGACAGCTGTCAACAAGGGAAATGTCATCCCAGTATGGACACACTGCTGCAGTGGTAGGATTTACTACTGATAACCAAGGTTTATAAAGCAGTTAGTCAATTTTTATTCAAAGATTAACCGCAGTATCTCATTATGGAAGAAAGCAACATGAAGCTGATTGCACAGTGCTCTAGTATGCTATTCCACCACTCAGCCATGCAATATTACCCAGTGAAACTCTTCTAATTAAAAAACCATGTGAAAGGACCTATACTTCCTCAGTAAGCATCACACCTATAGTCCTAATCTAATACTAGTGCACTTACCAACACCCTTCCTCTATAAATACGCCGATCCAAAGCAGACGCACAAATTAACAATGAAGTAATAGCTCATTTACTAAGTGTCAGCATATGGCTTTCTAGAGCCACAACAGAACCAGCAAGATATAGGGCCCTACAATAAATTAACACACTAAATTTTGCATACTTAAGTTTGAATGAACTTCATTTAGCAAACAGAGTTCATAAAAGCAACTCTCTCTTTACTCATATTTTCCAGACTGAGTTTCAAAGTCAAACTCAGTTTACAATCAGACCCAACTGAAAACCAAAGAAAGAGACTTTTCAGTTGTACATTTTGAACATACATTGGGACCCCCGAACACTCAGAAATTACAAACAACCCCATCAATACCTCTCATTTCTCTCTACACCTCACTTCTTCTAACATCGCGTCTTCAATCATAGCAATTCCTTATTATATCTTTTCTATTCCCATCTATCTCAAGGGGTGTCCAAGAATCATCTTCCCAACTGAAAATTAAACATGCACTAACCAAGGGAAATAGACGTTCATAGCACAATTCACCATGAAAACACTTGAAAAGCTTCTGCCAAATCAGCATACACATACATTATACACAAACACCAATGGAAATAGCCATTCATAGAACAACTCACCATGAAAACACGTGAAATTCCTCTACCAAATCAGCATACATGTACACATACATACACACACCAAGGGAAACAAATATTCAAGCAAAATTCACCATGACAATACTAGAAAGCCTTCCATCAAATCAGAATACATACCAATAGAAACAGACATTAATAGCACAATTCACATGAAAACACATGAAAGTATCTAGCAAATCAGCATAGACACATACATACATTCATACACACCTGGCGAAGCATCAATTGGACCTGACCCAATCCGGGGGCGGCCAGAATAGCTCAGAAAGGCCGGGACACTCAGACAAGGGCGAAATCTTTTCATCGTCCAAATCAAAAACCCCCACTCCATTAGCAACCCTGACAGCACCCAACCCATTATCTCTAAACACCACGTAGTTCCCTCTCTCAACGCCCAAATCCTTGGCAGAAGCAGAAAACGCACAATCATCTCCCAAGAACAAAACCCACTCCCCCAAACTCGCCATCTCCACCCACCTCCCCACCTCCTCATCGAGCCTAAACACATCAAACCGCACCGTCCTCTCCCACCCCATGTCACCGACATCCTCCTCGTCCAAATTCTCGTAGTCCGTGGACAAGTACAGGTCCACCAGCATCAGCGCGCCGTCGCACTCCACCAGAAACTTCTTGTCCCCGCCGAAGACGCGTTCCGCGACGACGCGCACCGCCGCGTCGAGCCCCACGGTGACTGTACGGCCGTTGCCGTCGACGGCGTAAAAGGTGCCGCGAAAGGCGCAGACGTCATCGTAGGGGGTCGGCATGTCGGGGAGGATGGTCCATCCGCAGTCGCCGCGGTGGAAGAGCGCGAGCTTGCCGGAGATGTGGATGGTGATAAGGGCAAAACGGTCATTTCCGGCGGGAAGGAGGACGAGCTTCTCGTCGTAGAGGGATTCCGTGGAGGAGCAGGCGCTGGAGAGGCGGAACTCGCGGCCAATCTCGAGAGCGTGGAGGCGGAGGAAGTCGAGCGCGAAACGGGGGCGTTTTGGCTGGAAGCGGGAAAGCGCATGGAAGAGACGCGCGGTGCGCGCGCGTGGGTCGTGGGAGATTTTGACGAGCCAGGGGCGGTGGTTGGGAGCGGTGGAGGGTGGGTTGATGAGGAGGAGGGAGCGGTGGGAGAGGGAGAAGGCGGGGGTGAGAGTGATGGAGTGATAGAATGGAAAAGGGGAAGAAGAAGAAGAAGAAGACGAAGAAGAGCGCCACGAAGAACAAACGGATCTGAAACGGAGAAGGTAGAGAGGGTTTTGAAGGCGTTGGGAAATTAGGTTTAGAAGGTCCTTTGGGAGTTCAGACCAGTCCGCCATTGATGATGAACTTGGAGTGCTGCTACATCCTACACTCATCATTTCTCTTCACGCACAATAACCTCCAAATCATAACTGAAAGAGGTTAAGGTCTTCAAAATAGGTAACAAAACGGATCCTGATACGGTACAGATACAAATATGAATACGAAAATTCTAATATACAAATAACGGATACTGATACAAATATAAATACGAAAATTCTAATATACAAATATCAGATAAAGAAAGCACGTATAATATCTAAAATGTAAAATATATACTAAAAGTGTAGAACACATGGATACGACTAACATCAAAATATGAGTGGATTTCATATTAGAAGCAATTGTGTGATATTCTTCATTGAAAAGAACCAAACTTTAAAAGTCTTATATAAAATTTCTAAGAAATTTTAAGATGAGAAAAATTAATATATTGTCTGAAGAATAAGAAATTATGGTGAAGTTTATATATCAAGAATTAAGTTTTAGAATCTAACAAAGTTTTCCAACAAAATGATGAAATAGAGAGAAAGGATAGGTCATAGGAAGATATGGTTAAAATTATGTTCAATTTTAATTCAACTTTTAAACACTTATAGGTTTAAAGATAGAAGATAATCTTTTAAAGTTTGACTCCAAAAATTATGAATGAATCGTACTTGTATATTTTCAAATATCACAAGCCTCTAAAGTCTATTTATCTTACAATTATGATAGTCGTAGAGGCAATTCATATCAAATTCAATTATCATAGGTTTAATAAGGAGTTATTTGAGTTAGACGGTGCTTTTTCTAACTTGTAGATTGATTAAAACAAGAATAATGAACAAGTATCTTTTTCACCATCATATGATGTAACCTATGTTAGACATTCGAACTGAAAAAAAAAAAAAGAGTCAACCAATAGAAACACTTAAATGATGAGAGGTCGTCCATTACGAAATCCCTCTAAGCGAGTAAGAACGAGATCTAACTTTCAAGGGAGCTCAATTTTCATGTCTCACTTAGAACCAAAAGTTGTCTACAAAGCATTAAATGACCAAGACTAGGTGCAAGTCATGCAACAAAAGCTTGAACAGTTTCAGAAGAACTATGTTTTGAAGCTTATTGAGCTCCCAAAATAAGAGTCAATTGTTGGAACCTAGTCAATTTTTTTGTAACAAGCTCAATAAAGAAGTTCATGTCAAGAGAAATAAGGTTAAACCAGTGATCAAAGGTTAGTCACAACAAGAAGATATAGACTACATAAAACTTATGCACAAGACACGTAAGCATGTTTCTTCAATATTGTTGTATATTTAACTGTTGTTTTTAATAATGGATTAACATATATACTTTGAATGAGTACAAGGTATATCTAGACAACATTTAGACACTTCACAAGTTGATTGACTTTGGACATGTATCAAAGGAACTTTGGCATGGGAAGAAACCTAGCCTGCACTTCAACAAGTTCATGGAATGACGAAATAGGATGCAATATATACTAGACGACCATGTATTGTATGTGGGAGGCAACATTGGCTAAGTAATTAATTGATTACATTTATTTAATTTGTTTAACATGTCTTTATTGTGATCAAATTTACATATTATGTATTCATTATACTGAAAATAAAACATAAAACAAACATCTTAAACCAAAATTATTTTATACATAACAAAAAAGTTAAAATTATATTTTTTTTAAAAAAATATATAGAAGAGTTTGTCTAGGAATAATCTATAAGAAGGTGAGGTAAAAAAACCATGAAAGTAAATATTGGCTTTATCATCAAGTTTGTATTAAAATATTGAAAGAGGAGATAGAAATGAACATGCTTTTGCTTCTTGCATTCATGCATTTCATTTATTTATTTTAAAATTATCATTTTATTCTTTCTATTTTGTAATAATTATAGAGGTGTTTTATGTTTTGATTTTTGGTTTGGTTAACAATAATTCAAGTATATTAAGGATTGGTAGTGGTTGAAGATTAGATATAACATTTTGAGCTATATAGTATGTATTTAAATTGAGATAAAATAAAAATTATAAAATTTAATGTACTTAAATCAAGAAAAAATATAAATTATACAATTCATTTAAAGAATGTAGGATCCAACTCTTATTATTAAGGTTAGAAGTGATGACTAAAAGTTGTGATGCATCTATTTCTATTTAAGGGTCTAATCCTCTAAGCGTCATGATTCGATTCTAATTTCTTACCTTAACATTTATCACAAAACAATTGATATGACTTATATAAAAAAAAAAGACAAGTATTCTTAATTATCTAATTCAAACTAATATTTTTGAACTTTCAAAATATAGAATCTATAAGACATTTCTTGAATAACCAATCCAATACCAAACTAAAAATGAAAAAAATGTGTTTTAAATTATCAAATTTGAAAAATATAATTACACTTTATATCCTAAAGAAGCCTTATCCCAAAAACTTATTTTCTTTCTGTTTATCAATTGTATTATTTGAAAGGTTAGATTTATCTTTCTAAAATATATAATACATAAGTAAACTAAATCTTAAATTATTATTCTAAATTGTGTAATCTATAAAACTTCCCATCTCTCCAATTAAAAAAATTGAAAACAAATGCAAGCACATCTAGAATGTTATTTTGAATATTTTGAAATAAAACCTAAATTTTATCTATCATGAGTAACTTTAATACTTACAAAACTTTCACCTCTAATAACAACCTTCGAAAACTTTCACAACATTTAAAACAAAAACTCATAAAGGAAGATACAATGAAGATTGAACATGGTTATAAAATAGAAAGGGTAGGATGAATACTTAAAAAAAAAAATGAAGTGTGCAAAAGGAAATTATGAGGTAAAACAAATATTTGCCTAATAAACATAGACTCCTCAAATACAAAAAAAATAACAATGGTATACAAGTGTTGATGAGCTTTCTCATATTTGATAATTTTGCATGCTCACTTTAATTTTGGACTATTGATTTTATAATATTTTTATTTTAGGTGTTTTTCGGAGTGAAATATGATGAATGTGTCATGAATAAAAAAAATTCATTTATTTTCTGTTTTGGAATTAGTGTTTTTTAACGGAAAATGATGGTTTGAGAACTTCAAGAATTATATATAATTTTTTTAATGTAATTGGTTTGTAAATAAATACATATAATAAAATATAAATTTGTAATTAAATAATAAAAAATTATTAAAATAATAGTGTTGAAAGTTGTAATGAAATTTTATGGAGTTGTGAATTTTATTATTACCTATTTTTTAAAAGGTTATGACACCGTAAAATGGGTAAGAAAAAAAAGATAAAATGTAGCCATTGATTTGAAAATACAAAAATCTAACGGTCAGAAAACAGTGTTCCACCGTGTACTAGGTTTTTTTGGAAGGGCTTGTTTACACTTCAGAGTTCCTCTTCTGCTCTCAAAAGGACTCCATTGATTCTTTTTGTTCCCTTTTCAGAATCAATTTTTCAGTTCCCTTGTCTCAGGTGTCTGTGTCTGAGATCAAGAACAGCTACAGATAAAAAAAAATGCTGTCTTCAAATGTTGTTTCATCATCATCCCCTCTCACTTTCTCCAAACCCAATCCCCATTTCTTCATGCATGCATCTTCCCATGTCAAACCAAATCTTCTCACCAGGTTTCAGACCCATCACAGACCCACCCCTCTCCAAAGTTCCAAACTTTCTTTCACCCCAACATCTCAGATCCAGCTTTCAATCCCAAAGTTAAGATCTTTCAACCGATTCCTCCCTCCCCCTTTTGAGCCCTCGCCAAGACCCACCCATCAAATCGTTAAGGCTGCCTCTGAACCAAATCCTGGAGGAGAAAATGTCACCCCCACTGCCCCCAAATCCAAGAATCTCAAACTTGCTCTGGTGTTTGGGCTATGGTACTTCCAAAACATTGTGTTCAACATTTACAATAAGAAAGTGTTGAACATTTTCCCTTTCCCATGGCTTCTTGCCTCTTTCCAGCTCTTTGTTGGGTCCATTTGGATGCTGGTGCTTTGGTCCTCCAAGCTCCAACCTTGTCCAAAAATCTCCAAACCCTTCATCGTTGCTCTCCTTGGACCTGCTTTGTTCCACACAATAGGCCACATTTCAGCCTGTGTTTCATTCTCCAAGGTGGCTGTGTCCTTCACCCATGTTATCAAATCAGCGGAACCGGTTTTCTCTGTCATGTTTTCTTCTGTTCTTGGTGATAGGTACCCCATTCAGGTTTGGCTCTCCATTCTGCCCATTGTGCTTGGTTGTTCTTTGGCTGCTGTTACTGAGGTGTCTTTCAATGTACAAGGATTGTGGTGTGCCCTTATTAGCAATGTTGGTTTTGTGTTGAGGAACATCTACTCTAAAAAAAGTTTGCAGAATTTCAAGGAAGTTGATGGCTTGAACTTGTATGGCTGGATTACTATTCTTTCATTCCTCTACCTGTTTCCAGTGGCTGTTTTTGTAGAAGGGTCTCAGTGGATCCCTGGGTATTACAAGGCTATTGAAGCTATAGGGAAACCATCCACATTTTATATCTGGGTGTTGTTGTCTGGGGTTTTCTACCATCTTTATAACCAATCATCATACCAAGCACTGGATGAAATCAGCCCATTATCTTTCTCTGTGGGAAACACAATGAAAAGAGTGGTGGTGATTGTATCTACGGTATTGGTGTTCAGGAATCCGGTTCGACCTCTTAATGGCCTTGGTTCTGCCATTGCAATTCTTGGGACTTTCCTTTATTCACAGGCAACATCCAAAAAGAAAGAAAAGAAGATTGAAGGGGAAAAGAGTAGTTAGACAAAAAGAAGGGAAAAAAAGTATTACAGATGAAAAAACTGTTTCATTATTTGAGTATTACTGTTACTCTTGTTAGAAATAGACATTGAATAAGATCTTCCATTTTGGTTTCATCTGAACTATTGCCTATGATTTTTCTATTGATATTTTGAATTGTCCTATCTTTGTTTGGTCTGTTATCATGAATGCAATATCTTCTTTCTGATCTATACTATGTTGGTTAATTTCCTTGTTTTTTTACTGCTTCAGCTGGGCAGTAGGATTCATCATCTGTTGACCGAAAGTATAGTGATTATATCTTGTGTCTTTCTTATAAATCTATTTCCACTTTCATATTGCCCAACTCATGATTGCAATACTAATTATAAATTATATTCATCTATCATTTTATTGCTTGGGATTTGTTATTTATTACCTACTATAAATCATGAAGCCTATTTCTCATTTGATGACTATGTAGCATAAGTGTGAGAATTTTTTTCCCTAACACTCACACTGCTGTCTGTTCCCATGGCTTTAAAAGAATCTGCTTTTCTTTCGATTCTATTGTTGTTCATCAGAAGTGAATTGAGGTGTGTATGTGAATTTCCTAATTTACCATTCTAATAGCTATGTGTGGAACTAAAGAGTTCCTCACTTTGCTGGTACAGCTCCACTTTTATTTATGTTCTGCTCAGCTGTTTTCTCATGGAATTTACAATTTCAGGTTTTAGCTAGTCAAACATTTCATGCTGCATAAGCAGTCTGTCTTGAGCTTTTCATACTGCATAATCATGGATTTGACATGCTAGTGATGGGTCTAAAGTGATTTTCCAATCTTTTGCATCTATTTATTTTATTTTTATCTCTTTGCAATGTTATTCTCAAGTTCAGTTACATCTGTAATTTATAATTTTATGCTTATGCCTATGTATGCACTGGTGTTATCACGATCTTCCAATCACACATTGTTGTGTGATTACCCCTCTCATCACTTCCCTTCCACTGTTCCATCCAACCCAAATATACCCTTTGACCATATCTAATCACATAGAATGATTTTGTGACTAAGCATGATGAGAAATTCAGCTCATTGGGTAATCAGAAACTTGTATTTTTGTGTCCATAATCACTTATGGCAGAAGAAAATAAAAGCAAATTGAATACAACCTTTTTCCACAAGTTTGTTCCATAACTTTGAGAGGAAGTTATATCACAGAACTTACATAAAGTTGAAGTCTGTAAGATGGTTTAAACTGAGTGAAACTTGATGTATTTTACCCTTTTATTTTCTTCTCTTAAAAGTATCTATAGGAAAGTTTATGCAAACAAGACCATGGTTTTCTATTATTTGTACCATTGTTTGATTGTTAGCTCAAACTCTATATTAGCCAGGGAAAGTTGAGCTTCTTCTATGGTTGATTTGTGCATGCATGTTATTGTAATTCTGCAACTACAAGCTTCCACTGGTAATTGACTTTTGATTGTGCTCTTTTTTGTTGTCTTTGTTTTGTCAGTTTTAGTCAAGTAGAATCCTTGTTCTAGATCAACAAGTGCCAATTATTTATCACTATGTTGTGTTCAGGTCATCTTCAGTTCCAATTTTACTTCTCAAGCAAAAGATTTCATTTATTTATAAACCAAAGTAGTTCCTAAATTTTGTGGTTCCACACAAAACTTGTGGAACACTTTGGATAAAACTTGACTAAATTCTTCAATTGATGAAGAATTTCTTGCTTTTGAAGTTGCAAAATCAAGTAAATGTAACAGATCTGTCATTGATTTAAAAGAAGATCCATTTGCATAGAGTAAACTAGATCCATGAACCTTCTATAGTAGCATACAACACCTCAGTTAAACAAAACAACCAACATAACAACCACACCACCTCAAACAGACACAAAAGAAAAGAAAGGATTACAAGCACTCACACCACAAAGTAAAACAAAGCAAAAAGATCCTAAAGAGTTAGGTTGTTTGAATTAATAAAAAAGTGAACGAATTTGAGTGAAAAGTATGTAGTAAATGTGATTGATGTTATTGGAAAAAATATTAAAAATAATTATTTTAAATAATGAATTACTAACATGTCATTGGTGGTGTTTTATTGATGATGGGTTTAAATTTTTTTAATGATTGATAACAATGAAGTGAATTATTTAAGTAAAATAAATAATATTTACTAAAATTATTTTAATCATATATATATATATATATTTTGCATATATGTATTTATAAGTAAAGAAATAATGAATTTGAGTATGGGTTGAAAATATTTTCGTTATTGGTTGTAAAAAAGCTTAAAAAATTGTCATACGTGAAGTTTCCATTAGAATTTAAAATTTAAACATTTATTAATAAAAGAGTAATATGTGATTGAAAATAATATAACCCAAACCAAAATTATTTGAACATGAAAAGATAATAAACATGGCTTAAAGAAAATACATAACACTAAAAAAGAACAGAATATATAAAGAAAGCAAAAAATAATAAAGTGCATAAATAAAAAGAACATTGTCCATATTGATAGCAAGTTTTTGAATATTGTCTTCAACTTTATTTAATATACGATGGACATGTTCTTATACAAGAAATAAAAATTAGAAATAACAATAAATTAAACCGGGATTTTAGTTGGTTTAACAGACAATAATAGAAAATAGTAAAGAAAATATATTCACTTTCAAACTTTTCCAACAATTAATTCTTAATCAATTGATAAATATATCATTCATTCAATTATCTAAAAATAATTGAATTGACCAAACATGAGTCGATCCAAAGACAATATAATCTTATTAATGAAACACACATCTACTAATTTATTAAGTATTTTACTTGTCTTCATGCGTATATCATAAGTTTTTTAATCTTTTATCACTTGAATCATGCGATCAAGAAATTGTTCATAAAACTAGAGTTTAATTAATGACATAATTGAATTATTAACATGTGTTTAAAAAACAATTCTCAAAACAACAATTAAACTCAGAGAAATACTAGACATTTAGCACAATAAGATGTTGAAGAACAAAACTTTAATATCAGATAATCTCTCAATTCATTGTGTAATTATAAGATAAACAAACCAAACGAATTTACTATTGAATGCAAAGATAAAACAAAACAATTACAAATAAAAAAATATAGAAAAGTAAGAAAACTCTAATGTCATAATTTATCCTTAAGTTTAGTTCGAATTCAGTTTCTGAACCATTGTAGATTCTATTATTTAATAATTTTTCTCATATTTTATTTTCTATTTTAATTCAAATTTATACTTAATTCAAAGAATCAACTTGTAATTTTTCCATATTCGGTCAACTCAGGTTAATAGAAAGTTCTTTACGTTATACTACAACTTAAAAATACAAAATTAATATTTAAAATCAAAATATACTTAATTAAAAATTTAAAATAGTAGAAAAAAATGCAATGAACTTGATTCAACGTATAATTAAAGGTATTTTGTATTTAGTCTAATAAAAAAAATACAAAATCTAATTCCATCTAATTTCGAGATTTTCTTACCCTCCTTCCTTGTGTGTGTGTCTGAATACTATTTCTGATCAGTTACGTCTTCAGAGAGCAGAAGAGAAGCTACAGTAGCATCACACGCAGCCATGGCTGCACCTCCCGAAAACGTCCCTTCCTTCATCGCCGCCCAGCTCAGCCACCTCCTCTCCCACTTCCGCCTCACTCTCCAGGCACTCTCTCTCTCTCTCTCTTTCTCCTTCTCTTTCTCTTTCCATTTTCTCTCACATTTTCCCTTCTTCTCTTTCCCAGGTTGAACAAATGTGGTCCGGCGACAAATTCAACACCGGACCCCTCGATCGCTTCACGCTCCTCATCCCCTACTGCCTAGACTTCATCAAATGTATTTCTCCCTTCAATCGTTTTCGCTTTTCGTTGAACGGAACCGAACCTCTTTCTAGGGTTTGTTTCTTTCTTTCTTTCTTTCAGGGGATGTTGTATTCGATGCCGAGTCTCCCAATGCTGCTCCTGATGTTATCTTCGGTCCCGAGGACGATCGCTTTCACCCCTTTCACATGCTCCCTTCCCCCGAATCGAACTCCAACTGTTTGTCGGATTGGAACCACAAAGACCCCTCGCGTCTCTTGACCCTCATTCAGTTCTTGAGGTCTTTTTTCTTCTCTTCTTGTGATGCTGATTGTGGTTTTTTTTTGTTGTGACGGGATGATTCGCTGTTTAACAGGGATCAGTATGTGCTGTACCAGAGGAAGCGCGTTGAAGAGGTTGACGATGACCGCTTGAAATTCGAAATCAGCACTATCTTGTCCAGGGAGGTAAATTTTGTTTTATTTTATTTTATTTTATTTTCAGTTTTAGTTTCTTCGTTTGCCAATGTTCAGAAATTTGGGTTTCTGTGGTGAAATTTCATTTCATGTTTAAAGCCTGTTTTTAGGTTAAAGACTGGATGTCTATGAAAGAATAAGGGATTATGTTTTGTTTAAAGCGTGGAGTTGACCTTTTGCTTGATTGATTGTTCTGCTGCAGGGAATAGAAATGCATATGAGCTGTAGTGCTGAGAAGGTATTCCTTTAGAAAAAACTGTGCTAATGTTTTGATGATCTATGGATGACCAAATTCATGTAGCCTTTGGCCAATTTTGTTTACTTCTGTGACTTTACATTTTAGTATAGTTAGAGGAGGTTAAATTTGCTGTGCCCCTACTGGACATGAACATAAACAAGATGGTGTCTTGCTGTCCCTGGAGATATTCGCAGAAGATATACTTACAGGTTGCTTTTGTTTCACTCTTTAAATATTCTTTTGAAGTTTTCACTTGCTTTAGGACAAACAGCTTATGATGTGTTAAACCTAGGTTGAATATCCTGTTGGAAGAAAATATACGTCATTACCTTCAGCTCCTCGTCTGAAGTTGGTATCTTCTCCTGAGCTGAAAGCCGTTTTTTCCATTGATGATGTCAAGCTACCTCCTTGGTTGGATGGGATGTAAGCATTTCAATTTTTTATTATTGTATTTGTGCTGCATGGACGCATATTCAAGATTGAGATAGTTTTTTTTTTTTTTTTTATAATATTCTTGCTTTTAATTGATCTATTTTGCAAAGGTGTTTGGCAGAATATCTTCCAAATCTGGAAGAATATCTTGGGAAACAGGTTAGCTGACATTATCTTTACTGTGTCTGTTTTTTTATTATAAGTGCTTAATGAACATCCTCATTTATGTTAAAACTGTTATAAATAATTAAATATTCTTTGTACTTAGGTCTTAGATGCTGTTTCATTAATTGAAGTTAGGAGGCACTTCATTGAAGCCTTAGCCATTCCGTTTGGAAGGCCAGTTGAAGCCGATCCTGTACCTGCCCTTGACGCCTTCTCTCAAATTTGCTAGGGTTGCTTTGTTTTTATATTTATTGCTAACTTCTGATTTCTCTGTTTCTAGGTATTTTGCAGGAAGGCAACTTTTCTTTGTGCATCCGGTGTTTTTACATTCCTGGTAATATATGGCACTCGTGACATGATATCATGTATTCATTTGAAAGAAGCTTTTGAAAAGTGAAAGTGTTTTGCAAATGAAGTTTATTGCATAACTTATGTTATACTTGTCAGTTAAAGACATTGATGACATGTGACTAGGTTAGGGCAGAAATCTATTGTCTGTATCTTTCTTTTTTATTTGATGGAAGTCTAGGCTGGCCGAAAGAGAAAGTTGATTAAAATGTGTGCACTTGATGGCCCTGTTTTAGAATTATCCATTTCCCTATTTTTTTCACTGATGTGACAACCTTTGTACCATCTGTTAGCCTGGAAACTGGAAAAAATCCTGCCAGTTGTGGATTTATGATCATCAAACAGCAAGATGATATTACTTCTTATTTCCAAAATGTTAAGAAAAATTCTGCCTGAACACTAGATCTTGCAATAACATTTTATCTCTTTTCCAAAATACTAAGTTTCCTGTAATCAACACAGTACTCAGAGGTGGATTGCCTATTGTCGGGTAAACCTGCCTAGTTAGCATCTGAGTATATTTGGGCATGTCTTCTATCTTCACAAATTAGACCTTTGTTTGGAAAACTGTTAATATATTTCAATATCGCAATTATTGCATCCCAAGGCCTTTGGTATGGAAAGTTCAAAAACTGACTCATTACACTAACTCAAGAGTTTGACTTTAGGATTCAGTAATGACTCCCCTCGATTGTAGTAGTTTCACTTTAGGATCCATGACATCACCTACCCATCCTAGGATTGAGGAACTTCGGTACCTAGGAAGCATTGGAGCTTACTGTGATAACAATATCGTCCACATACTTTATGAGGTAAATGCCTCCCTGAGATGAATGGTTATACAAGGCAGACTGGTTGCCATTATTGCAAACATCCCAAATTGATGTACAGAAGTGTGTGAGAATGATTGAACTAGGTTTGTGGTGTCTGTTCAAATCCATGAAGGTAGTAAAGCTGACATGTTGATGGAAACCCCCTGATGGGGTTTTCTCTTCATTGTGGACCAACTATATCAATCTACAAAATTCGACTGAATTAACAAGAATGCTTCTCTTGGAAGCTACCAATCTTGAACTTTGAATAATTCAATGTGCCATTCATTTTTTAGATAAGCAAGGGAAGGAGGATTGCGATTTGAGATATTACACACTCAAGATAAGAACTTTCTGAGAAACCTATGCGCCACTCTTGACCAAGGGATAAACATTTGTTTTTTTGTCATTTTTCTTCATTCTCACATCACATACCATGTTAAAGGACTTCCCCTACGCAATGAAACCAAATGGTAAACTTCTTCATCAAGATCATAAGGCTAGAATTCATTTTTTATATCAATCTAAAAGAGGGGCCAGTGGTGAAATGTGGTCTTGGAGTAAAGGAGTCTTACTGGAGCCGAAACCACTGGAGAGAAACTTTCAGTTTAGCCTTGATCATGCAAAGTCTTGTTATAACGTTGAATACTTCAAGTGTTCAGTAGTTTTATGTTCTGAGGCTGATGCTGATATCTTGTATGAATTTTATTTTTTACATTTCATAACTGATATTGCACTTGACCAAAATTCTGATGCTTTTGTTTACCTAGGTACACTTCCTGATTCCAACTCAATTTCCAAAGCAACAGCCGGCTTTTATGTTTCAAAGTTCACAGGTTATATTTGTTTCAACTTTCCTACATCTCTTTGCTTGAGAACTTAAGATTGATAATTATTTACTGTGTAGGAGTGAATTTGACCGGTAAAATGTCATTTCGTTTTGGTGTGATGACATTGAGTGTTGAACATAAGTCTTCATGCATCCATCCTACCCCCCACAGGGAGACCAATCCTAGTGGTTTTGCAATATCAAATTACACTGAATTATTTCAGTTACGATGTTAATGTACAGAAATCTGGTGACCTAATTGTATGGTATAGTTTTTATATCCCATACATCTTTTGCTGGAGACAGAGGAAAAGGTCTATAATCTATTTCGAAAGTATGGATAATGTGCTGGAAACTAGTATGCTCGTTTTATTCAAAGAAGAAGTACTGTACTCTAAATGGGTTAACATGGAAACATTCTTTTAATTTAATTGTATTATATTTATCTCCTCCCAAATTATTTTGTTAGGGGGATCTCCGAATGAGGATAGTAGAACAAAAGTGTATGTTTGTGACGGAATCATGATCTACTGTACAAGTGATTTGTTTATGTGCTTATTGCAGCATTTTAATTCACAAATGGCACCTTTGAAGTCACGGCTATTGTCTGAATATCCATGGAGTCCAAGATGGGAACCATTGCTGATGGCTGAGCGTATTTGGTGAGTGCTTTCTTTATATTATTTGCTTCACTTTTTCCATCAGGTTAACACTTCTTTCCTTTAGCTTATACGAATCGTTTCTACAGTGAGTTTCTGGCAGATGAGGCCTTGATCTTCAAGAGGCAATGCACTGAGGGTCAGCTTCAGCAGTAACATGCCCAATCTCCAAACATATTCACTCAAAAATGTCATTTTGGGATCATATTCGTCATTGCAACTTTTTGGGATCCACTTCAAATGAATGTTTTTAATGATTGTATATGTCTTCATTTTGTTAGGATTCTTAAAAAGATTGAGGTTTCTTTTTTAATTGTATAATCCATAAAAATTATGATATATAAATCAAAATTAAAATCATATTTTGATAATTATAAATGAAGCTAAATGGACTATAATGCAAGAATAGTTGAAAATAACCGGTTATTTCTATTACGGTATTTGTACAATATTTTTTTAGAAATGAACTAATTCATGCTACCTGATTAGTCCATAGGGTTTTTTTTTTTCCATTCAAAACTTGGAAGTTTCTTTCCGCACCCCTACATTTTTCTTCCTGCACCCCTACATTCTTTGAAATACGAAAATAACCTTTCAGTTTTAGGTGATTCTAGAATAATGGTTTCGTAAACAAAAAGTTGTTTACGAACTCTAACCCCTGTTCTACCATAACTAAGTAATTGTATGATTTTTAACAAACTCTAATGTTGATTTTAATCTCAATTGTATGATTTTTAACTAACGAATATTCTTGTATTTTCTATTTATAAAGTATAATGTCCTTTTGAACATATGGATCAAACTTCTAATGGGTATAATTTACTTTAAAATTTCAATTGTTAATACAAATTATTAATATCATATGTAGTTAATTTTTTATTAACATTTAGAGTTATTTACTTTTATTTATTTTAGAATAATCATATTTGATTCGAAAATAAAACTAGTCGTTCAAATGCAATCTACCAAAAATGGGAGCGTAGTAATCCTAATTTTTAATAAAAAATAATTTTTAATTAGTGTCTAAAGGACTTAATTTAGCAATTGCATCAAATATTTTAACAATATTATAATTTTAACAAATTTAACTAATTAAAAATGAGTTAAGAAATATAGAAAAATTATATTTCCCCTTAAGTTTCGGCATGCAAACCCTTTTCTAGTTTTAAAATAGATTTCACCCTTAAGTTCTTAATAAAATAAATAATAACGTATAAACCTTTCTTCTATTTTTTTAAAAATGACATTCATAATTATTTTAGTTTTAAAGTTGACATTTACATTGATAAAATAACACTTATATTTCTCACTATATATATATATATTATAACATATTTATACTTATACTTATATATATACTTATAATAGTAAATTACTAAATTTAACTTTATACTTTATAATTAATTTTATATTAAAATAATTTTTCACAAAAATATAATTTTTAAAATTTTTATAAGATAATTTATAATTGAGTGAGAATATAACGTTCTCAGATACTGTAACATTTTTAATATGTAATAATTATATTGAAAAAAAATATTTATAATTTTTATTTAATTTCTATATAAATTTTAAATAAAATAAAACATAAATATTATTTTATTACAATATATAAGAGTTAACTATCATTTTATCAAAAACAAAATGGAAGTAGACATCTTTTAAAAAATGAAGAAGAGTGTAATAATTATTTTATTAAAAACTTAAAAGATTCATCTAATTTATAATTTAAAATTAGGGAAAGTCTTAACATAATTCCTCTAAACATATATTAACAAATATTTTTTAAGTTGGAGAGAAGTCTAAATTAAAGTTATGTAATAAATAGAAGTAAACAAGATCAAGAAAGGAAAAAAAAAACCCTAAAAATCAATTTTTTCATCCAATCACATTCTAGACAACAATGTATTCCCAAAATATCTATAAACTTAGTTATTGAGTTGCCACTGTTTCAATCTCCAGCTGTTGTCTACTTGGCACTCCACCATTATAAAACTTGTGTAAGGGTCTTTAATAATTTATTTTTATTAAAAATATTAAAAATAAATAAATAGATTTTAAAAAAAAACAATTGTGGAACAAAATAAATAGAAGAGATTAACATTTTATTCTAAGTAACTTTGTTGTAGTTGAATAGAAATGTTAACAATAAATTATTAGTAAAATTTACTAAATAAGAATCAAAATTCATAATTAGTTCTTAATAATGAAAAAAAGTTATACTTTTAACATTTCTTAATATAATATGTACAATAATTGTTATTTATTTGGACCATTGAATAATTATTTTTGTCATGTTATATCATATTATTGATTAATGTTTAGAAGAAATATTGGGTTGTTGAAGAGTAAATGATTGAGTCTGATGCAGATCCGTTAGGTTTCAAGCTTCAATTTTTTTTTTCTCTCTCTTTCACTCTCTCTCTTTGTGCATAGACAGAAACACAAACACTGTGTATGAAGGTGTCGGTGTCGGCATAATAGTCAAGTTCGTAGTTACATTGTCCCTTTCGTCATGCCTAAGCCATTTGAACATTTTTATATATATTTACAGCTATGCACATGCAGTTCAAATAGAAAAAAAAAAGCTTAAAACTTTGGGAATACACTGAGAAAGAGAGAGAAGCATTTTTCTACCCTTACTCTCTCTCTCTCTCTGTCGGTCAATTTTCGATCTGGGTCTCTTTTATTCAGTTCGGAATCTCGTGGAGTGTTGTCTCACACCTTCATGGGAATTGCTGAATTGGGGTGCTCCTGATTCTGTATCTTCCTCTCACTTTGTGAGCTTTCAAGTGGGGGGGATTGTGATCTACTTTCTGGCTTCATTGCTCAGGAATTTCATCTGGGGTTGTCGCAAACTTAGTGATCCAGCTACTTTGGAGACAAAGATTGTTCTTTTGAGGTGAGTCTTTGTGATGCAATTTTCGAAAATGATGGGTTGGGTTTCGTTGTTGGGGAAGTTCAGGTAAATGGAAACCGTTTCTTTTGTTTTTTGAAGTAGATTTGGCGTCATAGGGAAGGCCATTTTTTTGTTGCCTTTGGTGAGTTGAAGTGCATTGTTGCCTCAGTCACACATAAGTTTAACCCTCCTATCATTTCATTTCATCTATTTTTTCTGGGCTAGTTTGGAGTCTTAGAGATCTAAACTTTTTTTTTCCGTGTTGCAAACTGTTGATGGTGCTTGTTGAACCAAGTGATCTGATTCATGGTATTGTCCATAGGTCTTATACAGATCCGAGCTTCAATTTCTATACCAAGTGAAGGGAGCTGCTTCTGAAGTGGAACTGGGGGTGGAACAGAAGAGAGGAATCTTTCAACTGATCTTCTGAGCAATTAGAAAGTGCACAGGGCTTTTAAGTCATGTGTGTATCTTGTTGAGCTTGAACTGTCTTTTGATCCGTTGTTATTGGCATCTGGATAGAGCTTAGTACGAGTCTATGATGGAGTCAGAAGGAGAAGCTGGGGTGAGTTAAATGTTATATGAATTTTCTGCTTGATTTTTCCTTAAATTGGTGTGAGAAGCTGTTGTTTGGGGTGCCATTATTTTGAATTGATGATGTTCAATGATGCATTTTGGTATCATTTCCAATGAGCAGGCAAAGCCAATGAATGCATTGGGTGGCCAAGTCTGCCAGATCTGTGGTGATAATATTGCGAACAATGTGGATGGCAGTTCCTTCATTGCTTGCGATGTTTGTGCTTTCCCTGTCTGCAGGCCGTGCTATGAATATGAAAGGAAGGATGGAAATCAGTCTTGCCCTCAATGCAAGACCAGGTACAAGAGACACAAAGGTAAGTGAGGATAAAATCCTTGTTTCTCAATATTCTTTAAGCATATAGTGCAAGATTTGTAAGAAAAAAGCGAGGGAAGATTTTTATAGCCTTTTGTTTGAAGATAATTTTCTCAATGAACTACATGACTCAAACTTTTATAGCCATGACAAGCTTTAGAGTACTAAAGCCACTAAACAAAGCCTGTAAAACCAAGCAAGTTCTTCACACTTGGAGTAGGTAGTTGCAGACTACAGTGTTGTGCCCCTACAATTCATAGTCTGTCTCTTACCTTTTTTTCATCCCAAATCTGCTGAGTATATAAATAGTTTATAGAAGAATTCATCTGTACTTGATGACTTATTCCAACTACTTAACCAAGAATTAGGAGAAGACACCAACCAGTTAACTTAGTGAATCAGTGATTAACTTTATCGAAGGTTTTCTGATATGCATAGTGCAGACTGCAATCCAAAATCATAAAATAATCAGATTTATGCTCAAGAAATTTGCTTTCTTACCAGTGCCCCCAAAAACACAACATCGTTTTGTTTCCACCTATTGGATTGTTTGCCTCCAAAATACAATTATTCTTCCACACAATGTATATTTCATGATATAAAATTTTCTGTTTTGATCTGCTATCACCAGTACATATATGAAGGACCTCTACCTTCCAAACTAATTAGTAATCACCCTGCTTACTTTAACAATTCTATAGGTAGTCCTGCTATTCTTGGAGACCGGGAAGAGGATGGGGGTGCTGACGATGGTGCAAGTGACTTCAATTACAATTCAGAAAATCAGAACCAAAAACAGAAGATTGCAGAGCGCATGTTGGGCTGGCAAATGGCATATGGTAGAGCAGAGGATGTTGGTGCTCCAAATTATGATAAGGAAGTTTCACACAATCACATTCCTATGCTCTCCGGTGGACAGGAGGTAGTTCAACTAGGTTCCTCTGTGATACTTTTCTCCACTCCCACACCCAACCCTTGAAATTGTCCACTTTATCCATCGTTACTCTTTTAGCAAGTATCTCTGAATGGAGTTTGAAATTCAATTTTCTTTGGTATATCTTCCATTTCAGGTTTCTGGAGAGTTATCTGCGGCCTCACCTGAAAGGCTATCAATGGCATCTCCTGGTGGCCGCGGGAAGCGTGTCCACAATCTTCAATATTCGTCTGACATGAATCAATCACGTATTTCCTCCCACCATCCTCCTCCTTGAACTATTCACAATTTCAAGTAGTGTCATGGTTATATATTTCTTTTTTGCTTAGCTTTCTGATTTTATGCGTTTGGTTATTATATTTGTGCAGCAAATATTAGAGTTGGGGATCCTGGATTGGGCAATGTGGCATGGAAAGAAAGAGTTGATGGCTGGAAAATGAAGCAGGATAAGAATGTTGCTCCAATGAGCACGGGCCAAGCTACATCGGAAAGAGGAGCTGGAGATATTGATGCTAGTACTGATGTGCTTGTGGATGATTCCTTGTTGTAAGTACTTCATTTAATTACGAGAATATTTGCTGCTTCATTTCTGTTGTGTTTATCTTTACTCTTAGCCCTGTCGTGTTAAATAACCAAAGTCATCTATAATGCTTGTCCCTTGTCTTCAGATTCTGTGTGACGGACTAAATAATTTGTTTTTATTATGCAGGAATGATGAGGCTCGGCAACCTCTCTCCAGGAAGGTTTCTATTCCATCATCTAGAATCAATCCATACCGTATGGTCATTGCTCTGCGGCTGGTTATCCTATCCATATTTCTGCATTATCGAATAACAAATCCTGTTCCCAATGCATATGCATTGTGGTTGATATCTGTCATATGTGAGATTTGGTTTGCTATATCTTGGATATTGGATCAGTTCCCCAAATGGCTCCCTGTAAATCGTGAAACATATCTTGACAGACTTGCATTAAGGTAGGGCCTCTCTAGATGATCAGAACTTTCTCTTTCTGTATAATCTTTCTTTTGAGATGTTTCATTTTTCCTTTTCATTATGATATTCTCTAATACAAGCACCATGTGAGTTGCAGATATGATCGAGAAGGGGAACCATCGCAGCTTGCAGCTGTTGACATTTTTGTCAGTACTGTTGATCCATTAAAAGAGCCTCCACTTGTGACTGCTAACACTGTACTATCTATTCTTGCTGTTGACTACCCAGTGGATAAGGTGTCCTGTTATGTCTCTGATGATGGTGCTGCCATGTTGACATTTGAAGCACTGGCCGAGACTTCAGAATTTGCAAGGAAATGGGTTCCTTTCTGCAAGAAATATAACATTGAACCCCGGGCACCTGAGTGGTATTTTGCACTGAAGATTGACTATTTAAAAGATAAGGTTCAACCATCATTTGTCAAAGATCGAAGAGCAATGAAGGTGAGAGTTTGACCTACAAATGGACTATCCTGCATTCTGGTTATCCATGTACCTACAAATCTCATATTTCTTACAGGCACTTTTTAAGATTAATTCCTTTTTCTGTTTCAGAGAGAATATGAAGAATTTAAAATCCGTGTCAATGGACTTGTTGCAAAGGCACAAAAGGTTCCTGAAGAAGGGTGGGTGATGCAAGATGGTACGCCATGGCCTGGAAACAATACGAGAGACCATCCAGGAATGATTCAGGTAGTTTGCTTACTTGTTTATTTAACTTTTTTGGTTGGTTGAATTCTTATGGTTCAGAATCCTTGCAACAACATTTCATTTTTCACTCATTACTTTGGAATCATCTCAAAAGTTTCATCTACATAGATAGAGTAAATGTTAGTGCTATGAAATTAACATATTGATTGTTTCTAATGTTTGGCTTTTGTGAATTTCCGTGTGAAAATCATTTACTCTTGTAAATGCAATGACCTTTATGTATATTTTATACTTTACATTTAGCTCATCTTAATCCGTGCCTTTGTCAGATTTGTCAGGAATTTAGGGGTATTATAATAAGCATGTCATTCACCAAGTTCTCATTCTCTACCTGCAGGTTTTCTTGGGCCAAAGTGGAGGACTTGACACTGAGGGTAATGAACTTCCACGTTTGGTCTATGTTTCTCGTGAAAAACGTCCAGGATTCCAACATCACAAGAAGGCTGGTGCCATGAATGCACTTGTGAGTAACTAAAGAAAATTTGGAAATTACTTATCTCCACCAATGTATTTGTCTCACCACAGGTGGTTCCCATTACTGTTTCAGGTTCGAGTGTCAGCGGTCCTTACTAATGGACCTTTCTTATTGAATCTTGATTGTGATCACTACATAAACAATAGTAAAGCGTTGAGGGAAGCTATGTGCTTTATGATGGATCCAAACCTCGGAAAAAATGTTTGCTATGTCCAGTTCCCACAGAGGTTTGATGGTATTGATAGGAATGATCGATATGCCAACCGTAATACTGTTTTCTTTGATGTAAGTATCTCACACCATACTCATCTGAGGTTTAGATAAAAGATTTAAGACATTCAACTTCCTGTTGCAAGGATGATCCTTTGTTAACATATATTGTCATTAACTTCTTTGTGATACTTATTTCCACACCTTGTCTCTTTCTGAACAGATAAATTTGAGAGGTTTGGATGGCATTCAAGGCCCTGTTTATGTGGGTACTGGGTGTGTATTCAATCGAACAGCATTATATGGCTATGAGCCCCCTATTAAACCTAAGCATAAAAAGCCTGGGGTGCTTTCTTCAATCTGCGGTGGTAACCGGAAAAAGGGATCAAAATCTAGCAAGAAAGGATCGGACAAGAAAAAATCTAGCAAGAATGTTGACCCAACTGTGCCGATCTTCAGTCTTGACGATATAGAAGAAGGGGTGGAAGGTAAACCTGTTTTTTTTAATTTTATTAATTTTGGCCTTTGTGCTTTCATTGGTAGGAATGCCTTGTAAACTATATTTTGCCACATATTGATGTATGAAGATTTGTATATCTATTTCTATTCCATTTCTAATGTAAAGTGTGTGGTAGCTAGGAATCTAGATTCTGTGAGAACTTGAACTTATCTTCCAATAACATCTTAAACTGACTGGCCCATCTATAAATTTGCACATGCCTTATTACTTTGCATGGCAATTTATTCAGTTGTTTTCAACTAAACCATTTTCTTATACAACCTTTTTATTTAGGTGCTGGATTTGACGATGAGAAATCACTACTTATGTCACAAATGAGCCTTGAGAAAAGGTTTGGTCAGTCTGCTGTATTTGTTGCCTCTACACTCATGGAAAATGGTGGTGTTCCTCAGTCTGCAACTCCAGAAACTCTTCTTAAGGAGGCAATTCATGTTATCAGTTGTGGTTATGAGGATAAAACAGAATGGGGAAGTGAGGTATGAGTTAACTTACGTTTAAGGCTCTTTTATGTCTCTTATTCCCAAGTCTCAATCATTTCATTGTTAGCAGATTAGTGCATTCAGGGACCAAAGATAAAATCAATTAGACTTAAATATGATAAAGTATGAATCAGTTTAGCGCTCTCTTTTTAGAGAGATCTCTAATATATTTCCCTCTTTACACAAAGTTTTGGGGGAAGCCTTAACTCTTTCTTTGTAATGTGTGAGATTTCACTTGAGGCATATTTTTCCAACCTTTTCTCTTGTTAACTTATTCAATGAAAGAGAGCAAGAAATGAAGGTATAGACTTTAGCAATTCACCTCCATCCATAAACAATTTATTTTGTTAAACTCTCTTCATGGCCACTATGCATGAAAGCGTGCTTCACATTTTGTGGTTCCTTCACTCTATGTGAAAGTTAAAAGGCTCATTTAACATTCAAACAACCGATTGGTTTTTCTGTTATGGCCATCCTTTAGTTATCAGTACTTCTGCAGTAAGCATTAATGGTTGCATGTAATATAAAGAGTGATATTACAATAAACAAGATGCAATGGTTTTTCTGTCTTGGCCATCCTTTAGTTATTAGAATAAACAAGATGCAATGGTATAATTTCCTCAAAGATAATCGCTGTTTTGTTTTTGGTTCCACAGATAGGATGGATCTATGGTTCCGTCACAGAAGATATTCTTACTGGATTCAAGATGCATGCCCGTGGTTGGAGGTCTATATACTGCATGCCCAAGCTCGCAGCGTTTAAAGGTTCGGCTCCTATCAATCTTTCCGATCGTCTGAACCAAGTGCTTCGTTGGGCCTTAGGTTCGGTGGAAATTCTTCTGAGTCGACATTGCCCCATCTGGTACGGTTATAGTGGAAGGCTAAAGTGGCTCGAGAGGTTCGCATATGTGAACACCACAATCTATCCAATCACTTCCATTCCCCTTCTCATGTATTGTACCTTACCTGCAATCTGTCTCCTGACTAACAAGTTCATCATTCCACAGGTTTGTGATTTCTTCATGTAGCATATTCCTTGTAGCCTTAATTTGGATACTGTTCTCAATGATCAAATTCACTCATTGGCTTATTTTGGTTATGACTTGTGGGTAGGATATATTACTAAAACCAAGATAAACTTTACCAGGAGAATTTCAATATAGTAAGCCCAGTCTTCAATCTGGGATGGTTAACCAAATGAGCTATGATCAATGTTCAAGATGGTTCATACGCATGTTTTCTTGGCTAAAAGTTATTTTGGTTAACTGTGACTTATTTTATCCTAAATTGTGGCATCCATATTTTATGCAAACATATATAACTTCTCAGAATGTAATCTTGTGTAACACAACACTGTACCTTTTATTTTGTTTGCAGATCAGTAACATTGCAAGTATATGGTTTATCTCTCTCTTTCTTTCCATCTTCGCGACTGGTATCCTTGAGATGAGGTGGAGTGGTGTTGGAATTGACGAGTGGTGGAGAAACGAACAATTTTGGGTTATCGGCGGTGTTTCGGCCCATCTTTTTGCCGTGTTCCAAGGTTTACTCAAAGTGCTGGCTGGAATTGACACTAACTTCACTGTTACCTCAAAGGCAACAGATGAGGATGGAGACTTTGCAGAACTCTACATGTTCAAATGGACAACCCTCCTCATCCCACCCACAACACTTCTCATCATAAACCTGGTTGGAGTTGTTGCAGGTATCTCCTATGCCATCAACAGTGGCTACCAATCATGGGGTCCCCTCTTTGGTAAGCTCTTCTTTGCATTTTGGGTGATCAT
>Ga0123342_1001009_pt1 | contig 46901 bp, 23 predicted proteins | sample Turbeawhitnodule_FD_89960 | JGI IMG/M metagenome (GOLD analysis project Ga0123342, IMG submission 89960) | Root nodule microbial communities of legume samples collected from Mexico - Turtle bean Mexico white nodule | ecosystem: Host-associated > Plants > Roots > Nodule | place: Mexico: Nepantla...
CAAATCTATCATACAAATAATTCCAAAATCATATCATTAATTGAAATAAAATTCATCCATAATTTGGAATTAAATAAAACATAAAGATTTGATCACTTTGGTGATTACAAATCTATCATACAAATAATTCCAAAATCATATAATTAATTGAAATAAAATTCATCCATAATTTGGAATTAAATAAAAATAAAGATTTGATTCGCTTGATGGTTATGGTATTATTCAGATGACAAAATTACAGGTTATGGTTATGATGATTTCATTCGCTTGATGTGCAAGGAATATGACAGTTTTGTTGAGGAATATGTATTCGGAAACTTAAAACACTAGTGTATAAATGTTGATTAAGTCACAGGTCCAAGATTTTCAAAAATTGTATTTTCTCTACCATTGCTTCACAATTACATTACCTGATTCTCAAGCGAATAGTTAATATTCTACAGTTGTTTAATGAACTTTAATCTTGTGCACCAGTTAATATGCTACATTTATTTAAAATGAACTTTAAAAACTATAAAAGTAGAGAATTCTTGGGTGATTAATCGCTTCAATTTTAGACAGCAAGTTGGTTATGTGGAAGTAGAATGGCTTAATAGAGAGTTTAGTATTGGTTCCAATCAAGTAATCAATTAAGCGCTAGTATGCAGCCATTAGTTTATTTATAGTAACTAGAAAACCTTTCTCTATCATCATCTATTCATGGTGCAAAGTTAGTTTCAATTCATTTCCCTTCATAATATCATAAAGGGCACAATGCAAGTGTTATTGCACAACATTAGAATGTTATGGCTCTGGAATTGATGTCTACTCAGTGGCAATGCTAATTACACGTACAGTTGGCTGCCAATATATTTTCCAATGTCTCCCACGGACAATAACAAGATGGTAAAAAATAAATGGACTGAATAAGGGCAAAATACAGACCTCAGAAAAAGAGAAAGTAAACAGATTATTGGAGGAAAAGGAGAGAAACAGATAAATGATATGAGCACTTAATCACACGTGACGGTATCAGCTTTGTAATATCGTGTCTCAAATTTAATGAAATTGACAAACAATTCTCCTCCAAAGTACAGAGAACTGCTTCCTAGGGAATACAGCTTTTCCGTAAAGAGTTTAACAAGAATAATATCCGCCTTTGAGCGTGTGTAAAGAAAAAAAAAAGAATGAGAAGACGGGTGGGGAAGCTTCTTTGGGAAACCTCATTTTAAATCCAATCCCATCCTACTTCCAAAAAGCTACCAAATCCACCCACATACTACCAATTTACCCAACGCACTAACTTCAGTGAAGAGTGGTTTGTTACTCAAAATAAGTTCATTCATCAGACAATTTATACAAAGTTCTGCTGATAGTTCAAGTGCCGAGACTACAGGCATAACTTCAGTATAACTCAGATATCAACTAATAGAACCACGGATAAAGTTTTCAAGACAGAAATTAAATTCCCTTCTTCAGTACGTGTCTAAAATGTGTCATATATTACTGTAAGAATGAAAGTACATCTATCAAAGACTAAAACTATTTACAGAAACCAATGAGGGGGACAGGGAGAAAACATTTAACACAAGTAAAAAAATGGCATTAAACAACAACCTTTCACCAACTAGAATCATTAGTTTTCCTTTGACATTTATATATATAAATTTGTGTTGGAAGAGAGATCACTACCTGATCCTTGAACAAATTGCACACAACGAGTGAACTTTCCTCAAATTCTCAACATTGGACTCGGCTTGCCAATTATTAGCCAAGGCAAGCATCCCCCATTTAAAAAGAGATTAAACCACCACCTCAACCAACCAAAGACTACTCCCAAGAAGCACTCTGTCCACTGGACATGGCTCGTGCTTCAGCCAAAGAGACAGCCATAGCAAGCATCATCTGTTCCTCAAAACTCTCAGGAATAATAGGTTCAGTTGCACTTTGAGAGCTTCCATCAATGTCATCAGACCGTGTCAAAGAAGATAGTTCACCACGATCATCTGCTGCAATAGAGTTTGTATAGCTAGTTGCTTGGTCAGCCATATGTGTTCCATGGTCTGTGTCCCATTCACTATGACTCCTAGTCATCGCCACTGTATCATCTGGTGGCTCCCCATTGAGGTTGTCAGCAGGTGGATAACTAGCCATATCCCGACCAAGTCTGTTATAAAACCTTCTGGAACCTTGCGGTGTGTTCAATGATGACATATTTTCATTGGTAAAGCTCATAGATGATTCTCCAGCCATTTGCTGGCGCTCAGCAAGAGCTGCAATGGCACAAGCTAGACCTCCGGAAGGAGATGAGGATGATCCGGTTGGTGGACCCATTGTGGATGAAACATAACGACCATCGGCTACGTAGTGTCCAGAAGTAGCATCAGCAAAAGATAAATTTCTCGGCCTGCCATTCTCCTGTAGTTTTAATACATATATTGAGTCGATCACAATCATCAAATAAAATAGACAACACAAACCATTGAGCAGTGTTAATATAGAATTATGCACACTGAACCTTGTATGGCACTATGGCAGTAATCCATCATTGAATTTCATAATATACATATAGTTAAAGTTTCAATGTATACTTTAAATGGTGGATATGCTAACATGTATCAACTACTAAGTGAATCCAAGTCTATATAAACATTACTTGAAAAATACGCAAAGATCTGGATTCCAGAATATCGTTGCATTCCCAATAAATCTATGTTACCCACAATCATATAATAAAAGATGACCTTTGTTTGAACTTTGGAGTTCTATAGTAAGCTGATAAGATGCTAACTTGCATTCAAACTAATAGATAAAAACTGAAAATCTTTTAAGCAGGAGTAACCTGCTTTCACCTTAATAGAACAAGCATGATTTATCCTTTTGAGCTAGGTATACATAGAAACTAAATTTGTTTCAGATAATGATTATCCCTTCTAAGATGGCATTTACATTGAAGATCACCAGGTGATCAAGATGATCAAACTTTTGGTATACATGCACAAAAAGGTTCTATACTTCTAAAAAATGGTCAGTTCAAAGCTATTATGTATAACACGGACATGAATGAGGGATAATGTCACGCAAACATAGCAACACAACCAGCAAAAATGAGTCTCACATGGTCATTCACACATATTTACTCAAAAGTTATTCAATTCCACAAGTATTTATAAATTAAGAATGAATAAAATGGTATAGCTAAAACCTGCACAAGAAATTAAAACATAAAGGGTATTCCTTTGCTGTTATTTAGAAACTACCATTTACACTTGTACACAGGTGGAATTCTAAATACTCAAATATTTCTTTCATTAAAAAATAACTTTACAGATGAAGAAAATAAAGAATGAGGTACAAGACAAATCAAAATATTAAACTCCTCTGGAAGAATTTACTTATCTTCATTATTGCTAATATTATGAGAAATGGTATACAGTTAAATTATACACACACACACACACACACACACACACACACACACACACACACATATATATATATATATATACATGTGGTATGCAGTTAAATGGTTTAAAAACAAGTAGTGAACCATTATATTGCACATAACCGGTGATATTCAATTCTAATAACATTCAATAATTAATAGCTAACAGGTAAGCATATGATGAAAAGTTTTTACCTGAATCGAAAGCCAAATTGCTTCCATGACCATAATGTCCTCAAGGTCAACATCAAATTCATCATCTCTGCAGTTTTCAGCATTTTGGAAAAAATGTAATGTAAGCCCAACAAGTAGTTTCCAAAATATATAAAAGAACTCGTTAACTTATTTATATGAGCAAACAAGTATTTAATAATTATTTGGTAAAGACAACAGCTAAAGGACCAATCACAAAGAGATGAAGCTCCACCTATGTCGCACAAATTTAGGCCCGGTATCACATACAACACAAAAATAAAGCTATATCATCTCACAAAAGCACTCGCACAGAGATACACTCACACAAGTAGTTGGGCTAATCAATTATTATCAAAAAAAATTGAGAAAAATATTTATTTTTTCTCTTCAGCAAGATTTTTATAAGATCTATTGAAGTAACAAAGTGTCAAGTTGAATGTCAATAAAGTGAATAGAGAAGATATGATATCCCATAATAATAAAGATATGATACAGTAATAAATAAAAATACTCTTAATAATACATATATAATCTAGATATTCTTAATTCTAAAAGATCTTATTCATTATAAAATATTTAAGTCTTAATTTTGTATTTATCCTCCCATGCTAAAGTATGTCATATGTGCTCAACTTGCTACAATTATGATTGATCCTTGGACGTCTTAAGAGACTTCTTGAATATTTCTATCCACTGTTCACTAGAATCAACAAATCTAGTGGTGATGATGTCTCCAAACAAACTTCATTCTCTTTTGAAATGACAATCTACCTCAGTATGTTTGGTCCTCTCATGAAAGAGAGGATTATAGGCATGTTTCTACTTGTCACATATAATGTGCATTTGGGATTTTTCTTCAAATTTAAGATCTTTAAGGAGAAGCTTTTAGCTATAAGAACTCACAAGTGACTAATGCCATTGCCCTATATTGTGCTTCTATACTTGATCTAACCATAATATTGTGTTCCTTACTTTTCCATGATACTAAATTACCCCCAACAAGAACATAATACCCTAGAGTGGAGTATTTAGAGCTTGGTAACCTTGCTCAATTAATGTTAGAATACCCTATAATTCTAGTATTTCCCTTACAGTCATAAATAAGGCCTTTGACAAGACAAAGGTTATCAAACTCTAGGGTTAACTCGTAAACCCTTAAGAGTTTAAGATTCAGGTGAAGGTTGGCGAGTCACCTCATGAGTAAACTCGTTTTTGAGTAAACCCGAAGTTGACTCGGTCAAACTCGGCCAAACTCGCGAGTTTAAGTATGAGTCACCGAGTTGCGTAAAATGGACCCAAAACGGTACGTCTCTTTGTGATTAGGTTATCGCGGCAGCATCTCGTCGAGCCACTCGTCGCACCGCACCGCACCGCTCGTCGCACCGTGCCGTTTTCGTCACACTGCGCCGCTCGTCACACCACGCCGCTCGTCGCATCGTATCGCTGGTCGTCGCACCTCGCCTCGCCGCGATCCTTATCGCACCGTTCGCGACTGCTGCTGCGGTGAGGACATATTGGGTTAGGGTGGTGACGACAGGTTGAGACATATTAGGTTAGGGTTTTTAAAATTAGGTTTGAGCTTTTAAAAATGGGTTAGGGCTTTTTGTTCATTGGGTTTGGGTTAGATTTTTGGGCATCCTGCAGTTTTTTACTGCTTTGGACATATTGGATTTTTGTTTAAGGTAGATTGACTAATTGATTTTTTTTAATTTTTGGGATATAGTAAGAAGTCTGGAACTAGTTTAAGTTCAGCATTTTCACTGCCACTTACAAGTAAGAAAGCCACCTAGAAGTTATTTTATTGGTGTATGAACTTGTTTATTTTAATATTATGAAATTGGTATCATGAATTAATTTTTTTTTGTTAAATTTTTTATGTGAAGTAGACTCTTACGAGTCTACGAGTCGGGTTTACGAGTCGAGTTTACTGGGCTCCCACGAGTCACAGTAGACTCTCGAGTTAGAATATTTTAGGATCCATACTAATGCATCCCAATAGTCTTGACAATTGAGCGTTTAAAAATTGACTTAATACACTCATTGCAAAGACAATGTCATGATGAGTCACACTCAAGTAATTTAGCTTACTAACTAGCTATTTGTATCTTCCGGGGTCAGGATACAGTTATCTTTGGTCAAGTACAAATTGGACACTAGGATCCAATGGTTTGTTCACATACCTAACATCTAGCATCCATGCATCTTCTAAAATGTCCAAAGAATATTTTCTCTGAGATATTATCAAAACATCCTTGGATTGTGCAACTTCTATACCAAGAAACTATTTCAAGTGTTGAAGATCTTTGATATGGAACTAATGAGCAATGTTTAAGTTAGACAATACCCCCCTTATCGTTGCCTGTGATAACAATGTTATCCACCAACAAAATGAGGTACATACATCTTTGGGGAAAATGACGATAAATCAAATAATAATCAACACCATTTCATATCATTCCAAATTGCAAGATGACAATTTGAAAACACCCAAACAATGCATGAGATGATTGCTTGAGACAATTCAGGGACCTGCTAAGACAATATACCATGTCAAACAACTCCTCTTGAGCAACAAAACTAGGACGTTAGTTCATATAGACTTCCTCATCAAGATCACCATGTAGAAATGCATTCTTGATGTCTAGTTGAAACAAAGTCCAGTAACAAATAGCTACAATGGAGAAGGGAAATTGGATTGATTTCATTGTGGCAATAGGAGAGAACATGTTAGTATAATCTTGTCCATAGCTTTGTACGTATCCTTTGGCAATCGGTCGAGCTCTATAGTGATCAATTTTACCATCAGGTCTTGTTTTAAGAGTGTAAAACCATTGACACTCAACAATTGATTTGAAAGTTAGAAAAGGAATCGACTCCCAAGTACCACTACTTTGGAAGCCAAACATTTGATCAATCATCGCTTGAAGCCACTCTAGGTGGGATAAAGCCTCACCTGGACCTAGAAATAAGAACAAAAGATAATGAAGACAGATAGGTACAATGTATGGTTGAAAGTCGATGATAACTAAGGTTACTATAGCAAAGAGAAGAGTAACAAATAGAACACATAAGTTTTTGAGTCACATTAAGTTGGTCATTTTCAGAGGTGACTAGATCTAACATGGGAGATATTGTCGAGGAAGGATCAGAAATGGCCTCCACTACACCATTATCTAACAAAATTGGGTCCTATACCGAAATGTCAATAAGCCATGGGCAACATGAATATACTTGGAAGTGGTTCTGGAGAAGCATCCCGAGGTATGGCAAAGTCAACTAGTGATGAAGGAAGGTTGACACAAGTGGAAAATTGACTACATATTTCCTAATCAAAAGGAACAAGTGTATAATATGGGATAGACTCAAAGAAAGAGACATCGGCAGAAATAAAATGTCGATTAAGTTCATGAGATACCCTTTTGAGAATGATGATATCCTAGAAAACACATTTGAATGATCAAGAGCTTATTTTGACCATGTGTGAGGTTATGTATAAAACATGTGAAACCAAAAACACATGGAGGAAGGCAAATGATGACATATGATGACATTCGATTATTGAGATGACATGTAGTTAAGACAAAATTCCCTAAAAAACGAAGTGGAATATGACTGTGACGGATAAGGATCCAAGTAGTGCCAATAAGATGTTTGTTTTTGTGCTCATCTACTCCATTTTGATTTGAAATATAAGACAAATGAAGAATATCATTGGATGCTATAAATTGCTAGAGTTGGTGAGACATGTATTCACAGGCATTGTCACTCCAAAAACCACGTATGGATACACCAAATTGTGTTTTGATTTCATTATAAAATGTGTGAAAGATAGAAAACAATTTCAAGCAGTTTTTCATCAACCAAATCCAAGTACATCTATAATAGTCATCAGTATACGTATTAATATTTAAAACTAGGAGCCCAAATATCAAAGTGAACTAAAGAAAAAGAAAATAAGATCATTTAAAAATACTATCAAAAAAAGAATGACAAATGTGTTTACCTAGCTAACACAATTCACAAATCAAACTAGATAAGATTTTTAAACTTGACACCATCTTCTATAATTTTGTAAATCCAAGATGTTCTAGTTGTGCATGAATCATCATTGGAGAAATCGCAGACACACATACAAGTGTTGATGGAGAGAGATAATGTCATGATAGAGGTGACAGTAAATTAAATGACCAGTTGTCTCATGAAGAACAGTTAATGGTAAGAGACAAAAAGGGTTTGGTAGTACCAATGCCACAGGTTTGTGATAGTTGCACCATAGTTAAAGGCCCAAGGAAGGAGACCGAGAAAGACATGCAAAAGAATTACCATTGTGTGCTGCCAATGCAATGTTACAGGTAGATTGGTGAGTCTCCCCATCTTGAGAAAGTCCTCTTATGTGCTTTGTGTTGTACCTAGTTTTATATGTGAGCTTTCTTATTCTTTTCTCTTTCCTCTCATTCATTCTTGAACTTCCAATGTCATTACAAATATGAGAACCTATGAGGGGAATCAAGCTCTAAAATTCATTCTCTATTATTTTGTACTTTTCTCAAGTTGGTATCAGAGTGGACATCATCCAGTCACCGTCCCCTATTGTAGTTTCATTCGTCAAAGGCAAGGTTTGATGTGCCTTGAGGAGCACGATCCAACCTCAATGGCAGCATGTTCAAACTTTGCCAGAAGTCTCACCACACGCAGTCTTCTTCTCTGCTGACCTAGGTGCTTGTGTCTCACACACCACCTTCCCATGGTCAGAAACCTTCTAAGCACGTTTCCACCCTTGCTTCTTCATTCTATTGGCATTGGTGGTGGTTGATGAAATTCTAATTATTGATGGATTGCTCTTTCAATAGGCCTTCCTTTACTCAAAGCATGTTCAAACAACCTCAATGCTCTTTTTGTAGGAGAATTGGCCACACTCGAAATAAGTGCTTCTCCTTACATAGTTTTCCTAACAAGACAGCAAGCATCCTTCAATCTAATAAGCTTGAACCACAATGTACTAATGAAGAATATCAAGAATATCTCAGGTTAAAGTCTCCCAACCAATTTCACCCATTATATTTTGTCAAGAGCTTGCATTTCTCAAACCTTTAAATGCAAGTTCATGGATAATTGATTCAGATGCTTCTGCTCATGTTTCTGGTACTGCTTCCTTGTTATCTTCTATTTCTCAAACTAAAATTCCAAATGTTATTACTTTAGCCAATGGATCCAAAGTTACTTCTCAAGGAGTTGGTTAAATCTCCCCTTCTCCCTCCTTAAACCTAAAGCATGTTTTTCTTGTCCCTAATTGTTTGTTTAACCTAATTTCCTTAAAGTCAATTAACCAAACTTTTAAAGTGTTCCATAACCTTTGATATACAAATTCTTTTAATATACAAGAGTGTGGTACAAGTCGATTAATTGGTGAAGGACATGAATCTAGAGGACTTTGCTATCTTAGTAATAGACCGTCAATGTCTTGTTTAGCATCCCCATCCCTTAAGCTTTTGCAAGGCCGCTTAAGTCATTTACATTTATCAAAATTAAAAAGGTTGATTCCTGAACTTAGCAAACTCCTAGTCTTGGAATGTGAGTCATGTAAACCAGGAAAACATATTCGGTCTTCTTTTTCGAAAAGAATTGAAACAAGATGCAACTCTGTCTTTTCTATAACTCATTATGACATTTCGGGTCTACACAAGTCACATCCTTTGGGTTTCGTTATTTTGTCACTTCTATTGATGAATATTCTCGTTGAACTTGGGTTTACTTAATGAAAGATAGGTTTGAACCTTTAAATATCTTTGAGTCTTTCCTTAATGAAATTGGAAACCAATTTGGCCAAGCAATCAAGATCTAAAGGAGCGAAAATGCCAAAGATTACATTTCTTATGTTTTTCTACTTTTTTAAATTCATATGTTATTTTACATCAGTCTACCTGTACTCATACACTTCAGCGAAATGGTATAGCAGAAAAAAAATAGACACTTAGTTGAAACTGCATGTACCTTGTTGCTTGTTGCCAATCCACCTGTTCATCATTGGATTGATGTCATTCTTACTACTTGTTATCTTATTAATAAAATTCCCTTCATCGTTGAACCTCTTTTTTCCATTTCTCCTCGAGTCTTTGATTGTGTGTTTTGTACATGGTGTGTCTCTAGGTTTGGACAAACTTTTAGCCTAGGCTATCAAATGTGTCTTATGATATTCTCGTCTTCAAAAAGGATATCGATGTTATTCCATTGACACAAATATTACATGTCTACAAGTGTCACCTTTTTTTAAGAAACTCCTTTCTTCTCTACCTCTACACAAGATGTTAACTTTGTCCAAAAGAACTTGCCTATACCTTTAGTTGAGCCCTTTCTGTATCCAATTCCAAAGTGTGTTCCAAATAATCAAAACTCCTCTCATCAGTCCAATTCACCTAAGCCATATCCCCATACTCAAATGACTAGTCCAATACCACATGATGAGTCCTCTTCATCAAGTCCTTCCCCATCATCGTTCCATACTACGACTCCTAATAATGAGGATTCTAGATGGCCTATTGTCATTTGAAAAGATACTCGTTCTACTCACAATCCTTATCCTATTTACAGTTCTCTAAGCTATCATCGTTTGTCTCCTTGTTGTTCTTTCATCTCCTATGTATCTTGTATTATCATTCCTAAAATAGTGAAAGAGGCACTTAATCATCCTGGATGGCGATAAGTCATGACTGTTGAAATGCAAGTCCTTAAACGTAATGGTACATGGGAGATGTTTGAATAGGTCATCTTAAATAGACTATATTGAAAAAGTTGCAATGTGCTTCGTGTTGTACCTAGTTCCTAGTAATACAAATATAATTTAGATATTCTTGAATCTAAAATATTATAAAAGATGATTGTAAAATATTTGTGCCTTATTTCTATAACTGTAGCATACATTATTAAATGTGTACTCTGTCCTAAGTTTTTTGAATATTATAGAATATTCTCATGAATTTAGACTCTTAAGATATGAATTGTACACAAAACAGGAGTCAGTTTAAAATGTTAGCAAATAGTGATAGGATAACTAAAACATAGTACAAACCCATAAAATATTCTACCTCTTAAATAATAGCCTCCATGTTGCCGAACATGAAAGCTTTATAAAAAAAATAATAGCCTCCATTTTACTTTAGGAGAGTGACAGTTAAAATTAGTAGAGAGGCCAACAAAAAGTAGTAATTTACAATCAATTTTAGCAAATATTACAAAGTGTGTTCAAAAGAGTATGTTAAAGAATATGTTGCTACTATTAGTATTTCTTATATATTTAATAACGAAAGAGGAAGAAGTTTATCTATATTTTCTTTGTTTTCTCCTTAGTACAAGGATATTGAAGTTCCATGGAGGAGGATTTCTTATCTCTTACACTCAAAACTCACAAGTGTAATGACAAACAAAAGCATCACTTTAATTTAATTAAATACTTAAAAAAGAATAAATCTTGGATTTTCCACATAAATCTGCATTTTGAATACTCCTTCAGAAAGGCTAGTCACTAGTAACATTTGTCCATTTGAGCGACCCATCCTTTCTTGCACATCTATCCCTATTCATGCATTGAACCAAAACTTCAAGCTGAGGTTGAATCAAAACCAAGGAATCAATAATAACTAACTTATTACACTAATTTCCCTCTTTGTCTACTTGACCAAATAAGCAATTATGATTCATGAAATAAAACATCCATTAATAAATAATTATATATACTTTAGTTGGATCAAACTATTGAAGCTACTGAATTTAATTATGATTTTATTCTTCAGAGCTCATAGAAGCAGGCAGATTCCAGATGCTGGATTATAACTGTCAAACATTAACAATGAAAGAAAAGCTGAGAATATTTCCTTTCAAATATGATAAAAAAATATTTCCTTTCTTATTCAATAAGACTATCACTTAACCATTGCCACAATATAACTCAAGGGCATTCAATTTCCCTCTCTATGCACTAATATGATCAAGTGCTTGCTTATAGGGATTTAAATTAAAACAAAACCTCAATAATTTGCATTTTTCAGGAAAGGGTTTGGAGTTAATTTTAATTCAAGTGATAGCCAATCATGGTACTTAAAATAGCAATACTAATCTGTAGAGCCTAGCAATACCAAAAGTTCCAATAGTTTATGATATGAATAGGTATGCTTCTCATAACCTTATTGGTCTAAAGCACCAACCCACCACAGGCACAGGATCACAGATGACTGGCTCAATTCAAACAGGACTGAGAAGATTATTTTTCTCATTCTTAATGGACTAAAAATTGGATTAGCAAAGTATAATCTAACTGGTGCAATATTCATGGGGAAATATAACATGCAAAGGGATTGCAGTCAATTTGAAGCAATGTTAAATAAAGATTTAAACACAGTAACCCATTTTCTTCCTGTTGTTGAATTTTAAGATTTAATACCCTAAGTCGGTGAGAAAACATTGGATGCTGGAAATGCTAAGAGAGATAAATAAGAGAAATAGGAAATTGAGGGGTTGAGCAGTGAAGGCTAGCATACCTATTGGTCCTACTCATTGCATTTGGTCTAACCATTGATGTGGCACTTGAGTCTTGAGAAGAAACAATTTCATCGTGTTCCACAACAGAAATTGAAGATGCAGACACTACAAGATTGAAATAAGAATAATTTTACAACTAGGATTAGTCACCCGCACACATATACATATGAAATCCAGAACTGTATTGAAAGATTACCTGCATTTGAACTGTATTCAACATCTGCAACTGCCACATTTACATTCAAGGAGCTCATTTCTAGTCTTTTGTGCATTTTTTCCTCTTCATCCTGAAGTTCCTGCTGCCGGATCCTAATTTTTGCCTCAATAACACGTTGCTCTTCCTGAATAATTGAGAATCAACATTAACTTGATTCACAATGAAAACATTTCTGATGCACTCCTAAAAACAATAACCATGTTAGCTAACAACTTACAATCTGTTCCAATCCTTTCTCTTCTTTTGATTTCACACCACGATACTCCACAGCATAATTGGCTGTTTTGCAGAAGGGACATCTTATGTTGTTAAGACAAGCAATTATTTAACATTAAAGAGCAAGATGGCAATTGTTAGACCAACAGTTATGAGTTATGTCTTCATACTGAAAGCAAACAAGTAATGTAGGATACTGTGTAGGTCGAGTGGAATTTGGAACTTTCATCTGTAAAAAGCACTCTGATAAAATGAAAACAATTAGGTTGCATAAAAATGCTATAGACACAATATATACCCAATGAAGATAAACCAAACAATTACCTGTACAAATGCTCTTCGTGCAACATCTTGATCGGTTTAGACTTGGATAATACTAAATTAGGGGGAAAAACACAATAGAATGGGGTGAATAGAAAGTCATATGTGAAGTTCACAACTTGAAATAGACTTTAAGGAAACAAGAATTAAAATCAGTCCAGAAAATATCTCCATCAGTTTGTTTCAATTTGAAACAAATGAATAAAATAAATCATTAAATCCAAAAAAGGTGGTCCAGAGGTCATATTTTGCAGTTCCAAGAGTGCATAGTTGAATTGACTCATTTGTCCATTTAAAAAAAATGTAAATTAACACGATAAGTAGAGAAAAATGTAGAATACTATGAAGGTATGATATAGAAACCAGACCAGAAAGCAAATAGGGCACTCTTCACGGTCATAGACACTTTCTTCATCTCCAGGATAGCAAGGTGCTAGCTTTGATTCAAGTATTAGCTTCCTCAGCTTCTTATGATCCACATCTTTATGATTATACAACCCTTGCGGTCTTGTATATTTCTCATCTACCACTTGTCTCCTCCTCCCAAGTTTATTACCCATGAACAAAATTCAATCCTTTTTGTCTGCCGACTATGTTCGAAACTCTTCAAAAAAATAAACCAACACAATAACAACAACGAAAGTAACAAAGCTTCCTCTATAAAAACCACTCACTCAGCCACATCAAAAAATCATCTGCACTCAAATCCAGATTGAATTAACGGCAAACTCAACCAACAACAGCAATCAAACAGCCTAACCCGCCATCTACAACACAACCACAGACCCAAAAATTGCCATTCTACTCGATTCACTTGCAGATACACATCCCCAAATGCCTGCAGCAGTTGATAAAGAAAGTAGAAACATAAGCAAAGTCACCGAAACAGTAAAAAAAAACTCCACAATTTACAACAGAACAACTGAAACTCTCAACCATTTCGAAATTCCACACAATCCATCTTCAAAACACGTCGCATAATGCATCCGCACACCCAACCCAATCGAAACACAAAACCCCCAATTCAAAAACCAAGCTCACAATTCAGCACACCAAAAACGAGAATCACAAACTTGCGAGCAATCAGCCGCAGAGCAGTGAGCTCGTTGTTAGAAACCAATTCAAATTGACAGTCAGAGAGAGCAAGAACCCTAATTGGAGGTGTGCGGAACTCCAATAGGGAAGGCAGGCACATTGGGAGAATAAGAAACCGCAAGAAACACAATGGAAAAGGGGAAAGAGAAGGGAAAGAGTACCAATTGGTCGGAAACCTAAAGTTGCAGAAGTGAAGCAGCACGTTTTCTTCAGCATGAAGAAGAAGATGAAGTTGATGGAAGGGTTTGGTGAGAGTGAGAGGCAAGAAAGGGAAGAGAAAGAAGAGATAAGAGCGAAATTGGAATCGGAAAAAGAAGGTTAAATGGCTGCAGAAGAGAGAATAGAAGAAAGAGAAGAGAAGAGAGGGAAGGCAAGGAAGGAGTAGTAAAGGAGCAAAGAATAATCCGCTTCAGTTCCTACCTATGCCAATGCCATCCACCTGCTTTCACGCGCTCTCCTACTGCACCTTTTATACGCGCTCTATCCTTTTTCTTTAAAAAATAACATATGTTGTATTGTTGAGGTGGGTATTTATTTGTAATATTTCTTTTTTATTTTAAAATTTAATTAAGAATAAAATAAAAATATAAGATATGTAAAGTAAAATAGAATTCCTTCTCAATCTTTAGTGACCTCTTCTTGGATCAAAAACTCTTTAGTTACACAGTCCAAAGTCTTAAAGTGATAGAGCAAACTCACTGATAACATTTTTTTCACTAGTTGTTCTGAGACCATCCATCCTTTAATTATATCTTCCTTTATAATTTAATAATGACAAAAAGGAGGAGAAATAAAAGATAAAGTAAAATAAAAAGGATAAGTTGGAGGACAGAGAGAAAGAGAAAGATAAGGTTGAAGGAAGAAAGAAATAAGTAACTAGGGAAAGAAACTTTTCAAAATTGTTGAAAGAAAAGTTAAAATGTTACTTAAAATGTTCAATAAATATTTTAATTATTCGTAATATCTTTAAAGAACATCAATAAAAGACTCTTGTGCTTCCATTCTCACAATTTTACTTATGCAAATTGATATATATTGTAATATTGTTGTATGATTGTTTAGTTGACTTATAGTTTTTGTCATCATAAAAAAGAGGAAGATTGTTCAGTTATCAAATGATCTCATGATTGAGCGTCAATATGTTTTGATAATGACAAACACTATAAGGTGTATTGTGATATGACATAGCTCATTCATGTGTAGCATAAGATTCGACAAAAACAAAAGAGAATTGAGTAAGACGATACAGCAAGAGAAAAGTTGTTAGACGAAATAGTGGTAAACGATGATCAGACAATCGAGTCTTAATGAATGGATAATATAGTCAAAGTGAACATAGAAAAGAAAGACTAATATGCATAAAAGACCATAATATGAAATATCATCACATAAGATGAAGCGCTTGTCAAGACCAAGACATATAAGACGAAGCTCGTATAGAGAAGGATCAGACGATGGGGTGGAGTATGTTCACATTAGATGATAAAAGTGTTGAAAGATTGTATAATCTCACTTCAGACGCACACTGGAAACTATACATATTAGACAATACAAGCATCGTCCAAGCGTCAGATGAAACGTGATAAATAGGAAAGTGTTTATACTTAATCTCTTAGATTCTTGAAATATTTTATGACACTACGTTTATGTCTTCCAAATCTTATTTGGTATTTTTGAATTATAAAAAACATTATTTTCAAATAAGATTAATGGGTTTAAGCAAACAGTATAACATTGTAAGAACTTTCGAAAAATAAAGTTAAATTGTTTATATATCAAAGGTTTTTTTTAAATATAATGAATGATGTAATATCCAGGTTAAAACTAATTGCGCTTCAACGTTCTAAATCAATATTAACTTGGAAAGTTTTTTGACACAAAATTAACAATGGAATATCTTAATATAGAAAGTTTATATAATTAGCATATATTCAAAGATATTGTTTCATTGATATGCACGAGTTAATCTGTAAATTATATTGTTCACTGATACTTATTTTGCTCCAAAAAGCTATTAAGGGGACTTGAAGAAGGACACAAAGATGGAAGAAAAAGTTAACTTTCTTAGTGTTTGATAGAAGAATAATGGAGTTGACAATCTCTTAAACTTTTTCTTGTCCTATGGGCATAATGTTAAGTTAAACATTCTAAGAGTTGTTTCTCTACTATGTCCCATGAATTTCCAATATTTTATACCTCTCTAGGAAATTCGAACCTAGGGAATTCTCATAACCTCTTAGAATTATTCAGAGATGGATGAATACTCTTTAAGTGATATGTTTTCTATAAGAATACTTTAAAATTACTTTTGTAAACTACTTATGAAATATGAACTATGCTTAAAACTTTATCATACTAGGAGTTATATTTCAAATTCAAGGTAAAGATAATTTTCAATAATTCTTATAAAGAATTTCATAATATATAATTCTCAAAGATATCTATATGTAAGAAAAATGGTGATTCTATAAATATATCATAAGAAATGTTCAAAAAGATAACATATCTCTTTAGAAAATGATTCCAAGGATTAGGATTTCATAATCTATAACCCTATATTTCTCCTATGTCACATCAGATACCACAAGAGGAGGAAAATGATGGAAATACGAAAATCACCCACCTAAGGATAAAATTGATAAGTAGAACTTGAAGAGAATAAGAAGAATAAGTGATAGAGAAGTAAGGAAAGAGGGAACAAAGAAGAATCACTTGATTCATTGTGCCTTAGGTGGCAAGGGAAGATTTTCTCCCTCAGTTCTCAACTCTTTTTTGTTGTTGCTAAATATGCAAACATGACAACTTAGGGCCATTTATACTCAATTGACAAGGGCCAATCCCCTAAGCGAATCTCAAACCACTAAGGGGGTTTCTAAACACAACCCCTATGTGTTTAAATCACTCACCTTAAATCTTTTTAGCACAACCCCCATGTGTTTAACATATTCACTCCTAAGAGCATAGTTGGAAGAAAGACATTCAACAAGGAAAAAGAACCACTCGATTCCTTGTGCCTTAGGTGGCAAGGGAAGATTTTCTCCCTCGGTTCTCAACTCTTTTGTTTTTGCTAAAATATGCAAAGACGACAACTTAGGGCTATTTATACTCAATTGACAAGGACAAATATGCTAAGCGAATCTCAAACCACTAAGGGGTTTGCTAAACACAACCCCTATGTGTTTAAATCACTCACCTTAAATCTTCTTAGCCCAACCCCCATGTGTTTAACATATTCACTCCTGAGAGCATAGTTGGAAGAAAGACATTCAACAAGGAAAAAATCGCTCAACACAACCTCGTGCACTGAGCATATGGTCTCTAGAGAAAAACTTGGTGCAGGCTAAAAGTGGTTGAGCTATGTTATAAAAAAGGAATGACTTCAGAAAATCAAGAGGGGGTGAATTGATTTTCAAATATTTCTCACAAAAATCTCCTTTCTTGGCATTCTTTTAAGAACTTCTTGAAGATATAAAAATTGAATGCAATTATTAGTGGAAGCAAGATTGATATAATTGTTGGTTGTAGCATAAAATACAAGAGAACAACATAATAAACTTTATCAAATATTTGATTTCTTTAAATCTTGATGGCTCAAAATGAATATATGAAAACTCTCAATTTATTACTTAAAACATTTTTTTCAATTCATGATTTTTCTTATGAAAAAGCGAGTGAAATGCTCTATTTATAGTTAATTGAAACTAATGATTAAACATTAAGATTGTCGCTTTTAATGGATTATTTTTGTATTTAATTGATTATTCTTTGAAAAATATTTATAGCAACTTACACTTTCATCAATTAAAATCAGTATTAATCAATTAAATGACTAAAATAGGTTTTAACTAGTCTCTAGTTTAACCTGTTAAAAAATGAGATAATCTATTAACTTTCTAGTTTAATCGGTTAAAATATCGATTAAATCACTAAAATAGGTTTTCATAGTTTTGTAGTTTAATCTTTTAAAAAGTTAGACAATATATTATCTCTTTGCTTTAATTTGTTAAAAAGTGATATAATATGTTAAATCACTTAGACAAGATTTTCCAACTTTTGGCTTTAATCGATTAAAAAATAAGTAATCAATTATAATGTTTTTAAAATATTTTTTGAAATATTTTTCATATTTTTAAAACATCTTAACTCGTTTTTAAAGTGGTTGTGTGTTTCCCTTATGATTACCTTGTGTGAAAGGCTGAAACAACTTTACAATGAAAACCTAAACACTCTAAACAAATTTTCAACATCTCTTTAAACTTCATCATCAAAACACATCTTTTGGGGCTTGAGCATCTTCAAGTCTTCATGTCTAACAAGCTAATCTAGCTTATGCTAAGTGGATTTGGCCTATACTGAGCAGATTGAAAAATGGCTCAACAAACATAGAAATGGTTGAGCAAAATTATTTAGAAAAACTTTGAAAATTCTCTTTTGCATAACTTTATTGATTAGATCCAAATTAATTGAAGGATTTTTTTTTTACTTTGAAGTCACTTTTGAAACTAAGTTTAAAAGAGGCTAATTTACTCTCCTACCTAACATCCTAAAGAAAGACTTTTGCGCGTTTCATGAGATGAAAACAACATTAAAGAAATCCAAGTCATATTTGTGAGAGAAAAGAACAACATACCCAACCTATTTTGAGTAAGTGCTTACAACAAAGTATATAAATATGAATATCTTTATATTAGATCTCAACAGACAAAATTGCTACATTTGATGTCAGTAGACACATAACACTTGCTCACGTATACTCATATGATAAGTATATGCTTGAGATATGTGGTTAGATAGTTATTTCTAAATCTAACAAAATATTGCTCTTAACTTATAAATGTGTTTTGTGATGTTTGTAGAGAAAGTTTATCGTTTGACCACCAAGAAGATCACTCAAAAAATGTGTTGGATAAAGTGCTTACTATTACACCAAAAGCTATAGCTAATAATTAGAGTGCAACTCTTTCTATTTAATAGCATAGAACATCAAGTGCCAGAATTTGATTATGACAATCCCACCTAGCCTCTATCATGTGACAATTGATGTCACCTACAACAATATCCCTCTTAGGGATTGCCATATTGGGAATTGAACTTGTGACCTTGGCTATGATACCAATTGTTGGATTGAATGCTTACCATCAGACCAAAAGCTATAGTTGATAGTCATGATGCAACTATTTCTACTTCATATGAACTTAGGCTCCACGATTTGATTGTGACTTGGCCTCCTTAGCCTCATCCACAGGATAATTGATGACACCATAAACATAATGTCAAAATCAGAAAATCTCTCGAGAATTATGTCAAAGCTTCCTCATGCCAACAACTTTGCTAAAAAGACAATTTATCACTGTTGTATATCCATTTCACCTAGTACAATCCTAACTTTTACTCTAGTTAATTTAAAAGTAATATGACCAAGGCATGATAAGCTATGCTAAGTATTAGATACCCCTTCAAATAGAAGTATGAATTCAATGTTGCATGGAGATCATTTAATGCAACCATCAAGTTTATGAGGATAAATTCAACATGAAAAATGAAGGACTTCTCTTTGTCTCTCAACGACTCTTTCAGAAATCTATATATGTAAAAGATATCTTCAAATAAAAGCTTTTACACAACAAAAATCGAGACGAACTTATGATTTGTGTATAGAGATAAAACTTTAAGCTTGGAACCTTAAATCATTAATATAACAATGTTGTGTTCTTTAACTATTTAGAAGTGTGAACCTAATATTGTATATGTCTTAAGACACAACACCTCTTTTAGCGAATGAACATGTGATTACTTGATCACATCCTCTCATAACTCATTTGGTTTAGCTAGGAGCGACCGTGTTTCCAACAATACTCAATCTTAGTTAGTATTGGCTACATTCCAAACAATATACAGGAGTAATTGTGCTTTAGACATACTCAGTCTTAGCCAAGATTGATTGTGTTCCAAACAATACTCAATCTTTTCTAAAAGTGATTGTGTTCTAAACAATACTCAATTTTAGCCAAGAGTCGTCGCAATCCAAATAATACTCTATTGTTTAACCAAGAGTGGTCGCATTCCAAATAATAGTCTATTGTTTAGCCAAGAGTGGTTGAGGTCCAATGAATATTTGCAATGATATTCTGCCTAATGAAACTTGATCAAGTTGATCAAGAATGGGAAGTAGTCTTGGTTAACAGATGAATCAATTTAAAATATCAATTTAAAGTTATAAATACACACTTCAAGTTCTTGTGTATTAGTCCTATTTTTTTCATAATTGGTATCAGACTCAACATATATAGGGTTGAGTGTGTAATAGTTTCTAGGGTAAAAGATCCAACAAGGGCAAGGATGAGTTAATTTGTTAACGACATGTTTAGAAGAATGAATGTTCTTATAAACGGGCTACAAGCTTTAGGACAAAGGTTCTCCAAAACTCAGATAAATCTAAAGTTGTTCGACAACATGCCAAAGATGTAGGAATGCCAGAGGTTAAGGTAACAAGAGTTTTGCCAACAAAAAAAATAGAAGGAAAGAATGCTTTATAAAAAAGAAGAAGGACGATCCTACGAATGCATAAGTACATTAAATTTTAAGAATAGCTAACTTAAAGAAAGTGGAAGAAGTTGGCCAAGTTAGTCTAGTAGTTTAATGTCCCTATGGAGAGGGATTTTTATTCAAATTCCTATCTATTTGAGATGTCCCCTATAATAGACAATATGATGCAAGGGGTTCTTATCTTTTATGATGACAACACCATTAATAGTTATTTAGGCACCCACAGTATTATGAGGGCTAATCATCGGAGTATGACATATGGAATTTGAGGTCTAACCCATACTGTATGGTGGAAGACCTTCTTTGCAAGCATAACTATGAGTTTGAGTTGACCATAGTAAAATATAAACATGTTCATCTAAAGATAGGAAAGATTTTCTTGACAATGATGATTTAGGTCTAGGTCATAGTGGTGTTAGCCAATATTACATGTAATATGCATGTCTCTAACTTTATGGCTTCCATCACATACTTCATTTATCCAATCCTATGTCCATTGGCATTGAAAGTTGACAAATATGACTTGTTAACTAGTTCAAACTATTTTGACAAGTTAATGAGTTCAACCTATTTTATCATCACTATTTTAAAGTTGACAACAAAACTAAAAGATGTTTTTTTTTTTTGTAAATATTTTATTTTTTAAAAAAAAATACTGTAAGACAAAAATAATACATAATCTTAAGACAATTTCTTATAAAATGATGCGAACTTTCTTTAGAAGAATGTCTGTAACACTTAATACATTCATATATTTTTTTTCTTAAAGTTCAAAATTTTTTATAAGACTTAGTTACCCTTTTAGTCTCTATGTTAGCCAAAAGTTAGTTTAATCTTGAGATTTTTTAAAAGTTCAATATAATCCTAATTTTTTAAAAACGATTCAATGTTATTTATTTTTAAAATTGTCTCATTAAAACATATTTACATAAACGATTCTATCAATGCCAATTGAATTATATTTGTTTTTATCCCATGAAATTGTTTTAAAACAAAAATATCGACCACCACATTGAATTGTTTTAAAGTTATGATCACATTAAATGTTTAAAAAAAATTGAAATTAAATTGAACTTTAAAAAAAAATTTAAATAACATTAAACTTTTTAAAATATAGAAGATAAAATTGATTTTTGACCATATTAAAAAGATAATTAAACATTTTTATTATATAAATATGTTATTTTATTGATTTAAACATCAAAATAATATATATATATATATATAACCTTTATATATACAAATCTTAACCAAGTAAAATTAATAAGTATTAATTTTTTTTTATTAAACTAGTTCTTTAAATATAAAATATTTTTATCTTCATCCTTTTTTAACGAATAATATAAAATATTTTCATTTGGGAAAAAATTGAAAACTTAATTTAAGTACTAACATGATAATGTTTACATTTCAAAGGAGCTTCATGATAGTTAAATTTTTTAGGAAAGTAATATAATAATGTCTTTAAAAGTCAACAATCCATCCACGTGTTCTGTTTTGAGTCTTAAATGTACTTGAAAAGATAAATCATTCCGAAGAAAAGAAGAAGACAATAACTATATAATATAATAATTTATCATTATAAAATTGTACTATTTATTTGATAAAAGTATTGAAAACTTAACTACATAAACCTTTATGTAATTAACATTGTAAAAAAGTGCGGGATTCAAATTTAGTGTTAATGCTTTCTTTAGATTAAGAAGTGAATTTGAGATAATTTAAAAAAAAGTGAAGAAAGTGAGGTCGTTTGAAGTAAGGTAAATAGAAATTGTAGAAAAAATTTATAAAAATTTGTGAGTGATGTGATATATGTGATTGAAATTGTATTTTTTAATTGATAAAAATATAAATTTATCTTTGTATTTGAGAATTATTAAAAAAATTAGTTTATTTGTATTTTTAAATTATAATTATTTTTAATTAAATATTATATTATTTTTTAATAATTATTATTTTAATAATTATATCCATGCAAATCTCTTCAAATCTTTTCTAGAATGTGAAGAAAATTTAAAATTGAAAAGGGTTTTTGTATCCGTAATTTTTACACTTTATTTTTTAATTATTGTATTTTTTTCATGCGTAAAAATCTTTTTTCTCTATTGAAAACCAACGGAGAGTAAGAGTTTAAAATTCTTTTTTATCATCGACAGTTGATATAATTAGATTCGAATTTTCTATCAATAAATAATATACAACTTTGTTTTATTCTTAAACTATTCAACATTTTATTAACATGCATGTGTAAACATAATATAATTTGAAAAAAATAGTATAATTTAATTATATTGTTGCTACTGTTGAAGCGTTAGAAAGCTTAACAAAAATAACAAAATCATATAATTTAATTTTGAAATCAATAAAATGAATAAGATGTGGACACGCACAAGATTGAGTGTGCATGTTGTTGTTGTAACCATTTTCCTAATGCAAGTGGGGATAGATGGGCAAAGATTTTGTCCCCTTCTTCTTGTACATTGTGCTGTTTTATACATTATATCGTTTCAAATAGTTGACCTAAACTCTGCAAAATGATGACTCGTGTCCTAAACCTTTTTTTTTTTTACAACTTTGCACACGAAAACAATTCCTCGTTTGATAATTCTTGTTGTTATCATTCATTAGGTTTATACTTGATTTAAAACACAATTCAACAACAGTGTACGAACCTATTGATATACAATAATAGTGTGGGACTTTTTACTTTTCTTTCTGTTGTACCAACATTTGGTAGATCATCAATTTCTCTCATAAATTAATGTTTCACAATGGCTTCCTTTTTTGGCACATCAAGAATGGCTCTTTTAGTTTGCGAACTTCTTGTGTCTTGTAAGGTATTATTTGCACATTTTCGAAACCTTCCCACATGTACTACTCTGCAACACAATTCATCATGCACTGAGAATTTGTTTTATAGGAAGGTGAAATAATTCACGAAATTGATAAGAATACAAGTATTTTTATTCATAATTGTACCTACCTGTATTTAAAATAAATAGAGATGAATAAAAAATTTAATCAAATCAGATAAATTTATATAACTTGAATACATATATATATATATAATTGATTGAATGATAAATATTTCACAATCAATTATATTTTTTATTTATTTTAAATATTTTTTAAAATATTTCAACCTAACTCATTACAAAAAATTGTGTATAAAGTGGTGGTTATTTTTGTATAAAATGACGTTTATAAACATCATAATATACGCTTGTGGCGATTTTTCAAACCGTTATAGAACTGGTCATCACAAAGTTTAATGTGGCGGTCTTACACTACCCACCGCAACACCCGCCACTTTAAAACTTTGTATAAAGTGACGGTTTTTATATGTAAGTAGTGTCAGTCATAACTGTCGTAATTTAATTCATTGAAAAAGATTTCAGCGCCATTATATAAGGTATAATGTGACGTTTTTAACTGTCAGTATTATAATAAAATTGTAAAAATAATATGTTCATTTCGACTGACGTAATTTTAATTCTAAATAAATGGAATTTAGCCACCACTTTTTTATAATTTGGTTTGCACACTTAAGCTAAACATAATATATTTTCATAATAAAAAAAATAAAATACTAATAAAATGAAATAATATATAAAGTTATAAGTATCTATTCATTTCATTGAAAATTAAAACATACATAATATTGTTCAAAAGTTGATACATAATTTCAAATTACAACACATTGTTCATCCCTAATCAGTTTTTCTTCCAGCACTTGATCCTATTATTTGATTAGGTGATGAAGCACCACTTCCAGTATCTGATGTCTGAAATAAATAATTTTAAGTTAATGATTTTGAATGTTTATAATTATAAAATAAAAGACACCAATAAATTTTTAAATATATCAATACCTCATTAATGGATGCATGAACCAAAGTAGCTACCATTGCAGCAAAATGTTCTAGAACATCTTTTCTCGAAGCAATATATGCGAGCAAAGTGTTCATTTGATTTTTCACAGTTGCAAACTCAGTTTCCATTTTAATTACCTTGTCCTCCACATTTGATGAAGTTGAACTAGAGGAAGCATAATTCATACCACTTAGCCTTGTTGTGGATTCTTTGAAAGCAAGGCTGGGACAAGCTCCATATGATAGCCCTCTAACTCAACCCGGATGCTCCTTGCCAAATATGATACCAATTGGATTTTTTGGAGATATATCTGAAGCAATTTTTGGATTTGTCAACATTATCTCATCAATTTTTTTCCTGGATAAAATTGAAAATAATAAAAAGAACAACATATACTTGTTAGAATATATTATGACAACAATTCAAATTTTTTTTATCATCAATTAAATTGTAATATTAGACCACATCGTAAATTCCATGGTTCTCTCTATCCACAATTAGTTTTATCTTGTTGTGTCATGTTCTATTTCTATTGTAATTGTTCTTCATCCTTGTATAAATTTGTGGATAGAACTCTTGTTACTTTTATATGTACTAAGTGTTAAACATTCAATAAAATACAAACATTTCATTTCTCGAACAGAAATATCATGACTTTTTAATGTTGGTGAGAACAACTATTGGTAACTTGTTTGTGTGTAGGGAGACCTTTAATAAGCATATGGACTTCAATGTTGTGACATCTTTTAATATTGGGTTGGCAACACAGGTGTAAGAAAATTTTCAATTGCAAGTGACTTCAATTAGAATCTGCCATCAATTCATTATTGTCCCGTGGTTCCTTTTTATGAAGATCCATCAATCTTCATCTAATAATAAATTCATAACTCCCTAACATGCACTCATGTTTTTCATAAATATTCTTTCTTGATTATTTATTTGATGGATTATCATTTCACTTTGTAACATGTAAGTTTAATTGTGATGTTGAATCTAACGGGGGGCGGGGGTTCTGATCAGTGGGTGGTAAATGGTGGAAGAACTATAAAAAAATCACGTGTTTTTCAGATGAAACTTTGGAAGCATGCTATCCACACACTTTTTCAAACCTATATATGTATGCAAGCAGTCCAATATATCCTTATGATCAATACATCATCATCAAAACAACAAATTTATTTTGAAAGTATAATAACACTTACCCCAATTTCTCACCTCATCATTTACATATGTGCCATTTTTCCTCTTATGTGTGATTTTCCACATTTCAGCTCGTCCAATATTCTTACCAGTCTCAATTTTCTATATGTTCAACAATAATAATATAAGTATAAAAGTCAGAAATTATAATATATTAAAATAGAAAGCACAATATAAGTAAACAAATACCAAATTATTTATTCTTTTTGACAAAGACATAGCACCACCAATATGCGGAATAATTTTTCTCTTCCTTATATCTCTATTTCTATTACACATGTTCTACAAAGTGAAAATAAAATCAGTTTTTTGTAAACTTAAAGAAAGCTTATTAACAATAAAAAAAAAAACAAAGTTTACCACTATAAAAGGCCTCAAACGATAATAAAAAAAAGCAGCCCATTGTTCCACGTTTACTCCAGCTAGAACATTCTTGATGAGGTCACTTTTGCTCATAAGTGGGTCATAAAATTAATTCCAAAGCTTGCATCTGTATTCCCTCCACAGTTTCCCAATTTTAAACATAACATCTCTTTTATCCAAATCTTCATTTACCTTGAAACAAAATCGAGACTCCAAAAAAAAAAAAAGTTTGTCCAAATGTACTGAATAAATTAAGTAAGTATGGAGTTATTTCAATGTAAGTTCTATTGCCTTTAGTGCACTCTCCCAAACTATATCCTTGTAAGTATTTAGCAAAGTTGACCACTTTTCAAAACTAATAGGTTTGAATGGGGATCTTCTTAGGGTTCTCACCTTTAAATTGCTAAAATCCAAAATCTAAGCAAAATAGAAACCTTTAAAATGTGCAATCTAAAATCAACTCACATCATGTGGTAACCAGAGCATGGTTCAATTTGTGCTTATATTGCTGAGTTGATATTCTGCCTTGAAATTTCTGCACATTTTAAATTCTCACTTTTATATTCAAGCAATTTAAATGATGCCTTTAAATTCTTGTCATTTACAGTTTTCGTCTTTTTATTCATTAAGCACTTTGAATTCCACTTTGTGAATTTCGTTTTCTGTCAATTTGTTTTCTCTTGTCAATTTTGCTTGCGTCTGATGTTCTTAGTGTTCTAGGAGTCTTTCATCTTTTTTGCTTATTTTTATTTTAATTGTGAAGAACTAAAACCAAATCAGAAGTTGTTAGAGTAATGGTTGATTTAATTCCAAACATAGATTACAAGTGTTCATATAACTTGAATCCCAGTATCTTATCTTTTTTTGAAAATTGAAAGGTGAATCCCATCTGCATGCACAAAATCATTTGAAAATTTAAATTCGTCAATTCAGGACAAAAAAAAAGAAAAAAAAAGAAGCAAAAACAACACAAAATGTTTCAAGTGCATTCACTTTCCAAATTTTACTTACAAAAAGGAGTTCTAACTATATGACAAATTATTTTCATAATTGTGGAGTTTAATCCCACTTGCTCTCTCAATTTCTAAAACCTTTTAAATCTTCATAATTAAAGTTTAAGTAAGTTTCCTTGCGTCTTTTTTCGTGTTTTTCTTGTTCAAAGTTTTGTCTTCACCTTAATTCCTTTTGGTTTCGCTTTCTTTGTTTTAAAGCTTTTCTTGCTTGTCTTTCTTTGTTTCTTAAGTTTTTTTTTGGGTACGTTGGCGAGCAAGTGTAAGAGCTTTGTCATCTTTCACTTGAGGTGTTGCTACAAGTGTAGACCCTTTTGAGTGTGAATCTTTCTTGAGTGATACATGAGAGTGAAAGTTTAACTTGTAATTTTTCACTAATTGTTTGTTTCCCTGTGCAAAATTATGGCTAATTTGTCTTCAGGTGAATCTTCAAAGCTGCAATCACCTCAAAAAGCACATCTTTTGGGAGAGCTTGCAGATGGTAGGAGACGAATGACCCACAAAGACGAGGAAATAAGGCAACTAGTGGAAATGTTACAAAGATTAGAAGAGGCTCAAGTGAGACAAACTCAAGAAAGGAAATGGGAGCTTTGCAAAGCTACTAGAAACTACATGCACTATGGGAGTCAAGAAGACGACCAAGATTGGAGAGTGAATCACTTTGAAGAGAGGCGCCATCAACACCAATCACCACAACCTTATTTTCTGTTTGTAAAATTACCTAGCTTTATTGGGGAAAGTGACCCCAATTTCTATCTAGGATGGGAAGCTAAAGTAGAACAAATTTGTAATGTGTATGAGGTTGATGACGACCAAAAAGTTAAGTTAGCTTCCCTAGAATTTGTAGACTATACCATGCAGTGGTGGCATTAGGTTGTAATAGACATTGGTTTGAACAAGAGGTCAGTCGTGGTCTCTTGGTACGATTAAAGGAATTCATGCGCATGCAATTTGTTCCTCCTCATTATAGGAAGGAACTCTTGTTGAAGCTCCAACGACTTCAATAAGGACCTAGGAGTGTAGATGAATACTTTAAAGATTTGGAAGTAACTTTGACAAAAATTAATATGCATGAAAATGAATAGTCAAAGATTGCTCATTTTGTGAGTAAATTAAGAAGACAAATTCAAAAATGTTGTAGAACTTTATGAGTATACCTCTTAGGAAAAATTGGTTCACTTAGCCATCAAGGTTGAATCAAAACTTTTAAAGAAAACATCTTTCAAAACAAGATAATGCTTCCAACTCCTCTAAAGAATCCACTCCACAAAAAGAACAACCTTCTCCTTCTAGGACAAAATCGCTAACCAAAACCTCAAGTACTAACTGTTTTAAATGTTTAGATTTTGGGCACATAGCTGCCAACTGTCTAACAAAACGAACCATGATGGTTATGGGGGGGATAGTCGTAAGTGACCATAGTGATCAAACTTCTCGGTCTAACTCCCCTTCCCCTTCAAAATCCCCTAGTGAAAATGAATGTGAATTTCCTTGTGAAGGTGACTTATTGGTGATAAGGTGAATGCTGGGAACAATTCCAAAACATTTGGATGACACACTAAGAGAAAATATTTTCCACACCCGCTACCTTATCAACAACAAGTTATGTTTCATGATAATAGACGGGGTAGTTGTGCTAATGTGGAAAGTACAAGAGTAGTGGAGAAGCTTGGATTACCCACTATCTCTTATACAAAGCCCTATAAACTTTAGCGGCTTAGTGCCGAAGGAGAAATCATGGTAAATAAACAAGTCCTCTTAACTTTTGCTATAGAAAAGTATAAAGATGAGGTTTTATGTGATGTTGAGCCAATGGAAGCAACACATCTTTTGGGAAGACCTTGGCAATATGATAGACAAGTTCTACATGATGGCTTGACCAACAAAATGTCTTTTAACATCAAAGGGCACAAGGTTATCTTAAAACCCCTTTCTCCCAAAGAAGTTCACGAGGACCAAATAAAAATTAAAAACAAAAGAGAAAATGAAAAAGATAACGAAAGAACAGATAAACCAGGTCACAATATATCACCTTACACTGCAAAAACAATCATGTTGACTCGTGCCGGATTGCAAACTGCACCTCTAAGATGTTCTTTCTTCTCTTTTTCATTACCCAATAAATCTAAATACTTGACATCTGGGACATTGAAGTTTTGGGATGAAATTCAAACCCTTTCTAAAGGTTCTCACCTTCTAAGAGGATTTTTCATCAAAAAGTTCTTTCATCCCCAAATAGTCTTTCCCAACATGGCTTGTATCTAGAACTTCCCCTTTTGAACTCCCCACGCTTTATGAATATCAGTTTACTTCACACACCACAATTCACAATATCTTATATGTGAACAAACTAACTATGTTATCTATATGAGTTCTAAATTTGAGGTCGAATTCTCTCCAACTTGGGGGGCATGATATAATCCAAGAAGACAAATAGATGACCAAGGACTCAAGAGACAATTCATACAGTGAGCAGTCATCTCAACAATCAAGTCAAGGCCCCACCAAAGATCCAATAGACCTTACCAGAAGAAGAACGGGGCATACACCAGAACATCAACTATTCTTTCTTCTGATCTTCTTAAAAATAAAAAAACATGTTGTAAATAATTTGGGCTCACTTTGGGGGTCCAAATAGTAGAATAGGCTAGAGTAGGTTCATTTAACATAATAGGGGGTGTATTTATCATTTTAGCTTGTGCCTAGTCCATTAGGGTTATAATGTAACCCTAGCTTATAGAAGTTATGCTTAAGGATGGTTTTGACCATGGCGAATAGTGAAGGGTGCAAGGAGGCGACGATGACAGACAGTGAAGGGCGCAAGAAGGCGAAGATGGTGAACAGTGAAGGGCGCAAGGAGGCGGCAATGGCAGACAGTGAATGGTGTGAGGAAGCAACGATGGCGAACAGTGAAGCGCACGAGAGTGAGTAAAGGCAAGAATGAGTGAAGGTGAGAGTGTTCGTGAAGGTCTGAGGGTTGGTTTCGTGAAGGTTAAAGAGATTCGTGAAGGCAAATAGGGTTTCCTAGAGAGATGGAAGAGTCACAGTTGTTTAGCAGAGAGAGGGAAGAGAGGTTTATGAAAAGTGTGAAGAGTTAGTGTATTTGGTTTCCAAGAGTCATAACAAGTTTTCAAAAAAAAAAAATGGAAATAATGAGGAATGCTGTATGGAGGTAAGGTAAACGTGGGGTTTTTATTCTGAAGGATAATTGTGGCAGTTCAAAATGACACATTCTAAAGGATAATTGTGGCGGTTACTAAAATGTTGTATTATATGGAAATTTGTGGCAGTTATTAATAAGCGCCATATTAAAACTACCACTTTATACACGATTTTTCGTAATGAGTCCAATAGCCTATAAATATAGTTAATTATCTTATTCATTTTTATAATCATATATTCTATAATTTCTCTAGCTCATACCGACTTGAACATTAAATAATCTTCTTGTTAGAGAAAAATACAACACCCGAAATATATTGATTATGTGATTAAACAAAATAAGCCTAGTGATTGAAATATGTGAATTAGATACATCTGACAAGGCGTTAATCAAATAAAAAATGCATATGTTTCATGTGATAGACGACAGATACAAGTTCCACTTTGGTTGATAAGTTAATTGATGATCACTCAAACGATAAGTACATACCAAGACTTCAAGCTGACATGCATGAAGAATATTCTAAACCTTATGTCGAAAGAAACAAATAATGTATTCTACGTCTATCTGAGGAAGATCCAACATTAAAAAATACAATGGGATATGAGCTAAAGCTAAAATGACCACCAACTTTTTTTAACACGATTAGTTTCAACTTTTGTTCAACTATCTATCTTGTACGATGTGAACTTTCAACAAATTTTTTTGTATAAAAGGATCTATTATCGAGAATGATAAGTACCAACTATCAAAGAGATTGGGTAAAGAAGATAAGAGAATTTAATGCTCTACGTCCAACATTTAATATTTCTTAACATAAGAGCTCATCAAACAATGGTAGAAAAAGAATGAAGACAACAAAGAGAGTTTAAAGCTACTCAACGACTAGAAAAGGGAATGTGACAACTATTTTTCTAAAGCATATAAGAATAAATTCTTTCAAGAAAAGAAGACAAGAAAAAATGAGTCATACTTTACAAGTGTTGAAACTCTGGTGAATTTTTTGTGTGCTCTAAAGCTTTGTAAAAAACTATTCATGTTCATTCTTTTCTACTGGTTGAGAGAGATCAAATCTTGTATATGTTGAAAGATGTTACAATCTTTGAGAAAAAAACTAGTGATTTGTTGATCACTAAGGCCTTATAAATATATTGATTATGGAGCGGCTAGTGTAAAAAATACTTAGTGTGTAGCCAAGAAGGGCTAGTTTCAAGAATACTAAGTGTTAAGCTAATAGTAGCTTGTGCCAAGAATACTCAGTGTTGGATCAGGAGTGACTAGTGTCAAGATTACTCAGTGTTAGCTATGAGTGATTTGATCAAAGAGTACTCAGTTATACTTCACAGTTAGTGGAACCTGACTGGTTTTTCAGGAACTCTACGTAGTTTATGTGACTGGATGAACTAGTATAAAAATATTGAGTATATGTTCATTCCTTAATCTTTTTACATTGCATGTTATTGTATTATTTAACTAACTAAAGAAGGAAGGAAAAAATTAAAACTATCTTACAAAGATTTCTCAAATCTTTTATTTACACTTATATCGTTTGACAACACTTGAACTAATGATATTAGCGAAAAATTGTGAAAATTTTCAAAATTCAACCTTCCCTTCTTGTGTTATTTCCTATTTTTGACACTTCTACAGGTGACACTTGTGAAAAAATAGGAAACCATGACTTATTATGAAGAGTGTAGGCCACCTGCCATAAAAAGTGGTGCAATGATGTTTTTGTAATAAATATCAAACTTATTATGTCAATTGAGATTAGAAATGACATAATAAGTACTTACTATATGTTAGTTCTATTTAGAACCATCATAATAAGTTACATACTATGTCAATTTTAATTTAAATCGACATAGTAAGTGTTCTTTAGATTCATTCTAAATTCAAACTCTTTTCCCCAAATTCAAAGTCTCATCTCTATTATCTAAATGCAAACTCTCATGCAGAACACTTTTCTAATTTCGTGCTCTGTTTTCATCAACACTTCATGCTAATTAGGTTAGGATTCTTAATCCTTTGTTGTCATTCCTAATTGATTTTTTTTATTGATTTTTAATTTCTTACTCTTAAGTGGAAGTGAAAATGATTAACTCTTTCTTTGATTCTTGAGAACTCACCTTTCCTTAAGGTAGTATTTTACGTGTTAGAAAAATATTAGTTGAAGCTACTTTTGTGGTGAATGTATGAGACAAGAAAGGATGTATTGTAGAGTGGAAACACTTGAGAGGAAAGCACAATTGGACCTAAAGCACATAAAGAAAAGCAAGAAAAGCATAAAAGCAGATTAGTGATATAAAATTTCACCACAAACACCTAAATTCCTCACTAAATTTATAGTTAATCATGCCTTTGTGTTGTAACTCTTTTGTCACAAAATTTTGTTGTAATTTTCTTGTTTTTTGAGTTTTCTTTCATTTCTTGGGTATCTTTGAAAAAATGTCCTTGGTACAATCTCATCTCCCTCAAAAGCCATTGGCTTAAGAGGATAGAATAAGATGAAGTCTCATAAAAGAAAACTCTACATTTGAATAGTAGAATAGTAAGATTTTCTTCTTTTTTTCTTAGTCTTGTACAAATTGTATAGGTTTGCATTATTTTCTTCTACTTATAGGGTTTTGTAAACGTATGTAAGGGCTTGTTTTGGGCTTTAATTGGGCCTCAATTTGGGCTTGAAAAGTCAGCTAACAATCCTAGGAAACATAGTCAATTTTGTCCAAGAAAAGACACATGAAGCTTGAAGTCCCACATCACATAGAATAGGCTAAAAATTAGTGTAATTTGGGGGAACTCATGCATAGAAGAAGTGGTCTGGAATTTCTCTTGTGCGCAATTGCATTTGTGTGTTTTTAGTCTCACGTTCTATAAATCATGAAGTGTAAGAAGCTTATCCATCTATAAATAAGACTTGTTGTTTCATTGTAACACTCACTTTTTGATTGGATGAAAATTGATTTGCTAAATATTTGTCTTCTTATTCTCTTAAGGTCTTAAATGAGAGTAATCCTATCCTCATTCTCTCCAAGAAATCTTCTTTGGGAGAGAAAAATATAAGTTCCTCAAAGAACTTAGAAAGTTTTAATAATTTTTATCTTTCATTGCTTAGGAAGAAAGATTCTTTTCCATTATAATCTCTTTAGCAACCAATGCCATTAGATCCTAGACATAGTCTAGTTCCTTTTGGAGTTTTTCTTTATTCATTCATTTCTCATTGTTCTTTGGTTCAATATTCATTCCTCCCAATGCTCTTTGTCGATTTTCTTTTTCTTCTCTACTCCTTATCAGTTCACTAGGTCAACTATGCTTGTACCCTAATTTCTTTAAGATTAAAAGAAAAATATGTCTTTAATGTATATACAATTGATTTAATTTTCAGTTCAAATTAGCTCTTAAGATAGACAAGAATGAAGGGATGAAAGGGTGTTCTGGCAGTTAAAAGGTTATATATACATGTATATATATGTGATGATATATAAAAGACATTAGAAGACTTTGAGGAAAGAGATATGATAAGTGTTGGGTAGTTACTTAGTCAGCAAAAGGAGGATGAAGATGTTACTATTATTATTATTGTTTATTTCTTCCTTTAATCTTCAAAGTGTATCAAGAGGATTAATAGAGTAAGATATATTTAAACTGTTATTGATCTCGACTTTTAAACGATGTGAGACTATTAGACACACCAAAATATTTTGTTTTAGTCATTTTATTAATAAAAAGTTGCCATTTTTTTCTCTTTATCCTCCTTGCTTTGTTACGATGTGATTTAAGACATAAAAAAAAAAATTGTAAGTGAAGGGTGTTGTTGAAAGGAAATTATGATTTATGCAGTGGGCAGAGAATGGAAAAGCTGAGTGGGTCTTTGGATTGGAAAATGGTTGGTTGTTGCATTTAAGTTGATGGCCTTTTCTTGGTTATGTTTGACATGTAAAGGCAACAGAGATGTGTTTTAAATGAAGGTTGGTTATGTAACAGAGGGGTGTGGTCTAGTTGATATGATTCATAACTCCATCACCCCTTTTGATGAATCCTAGCTAATTAAAAATTCCAAGCAAATAAAATCTGAGTGTATTTTAATCTTGCTCAAGATAACAGTTGAAAAGCACAAGAACAAAGAAATAAAGCTAATGTGGGGTTTTGCTTGTGACATTTGAAATAATTTTAAATTACAGCATCATTAATATTGCTATATCCCATTCATTATGAATATTGAGAAAATTTTGGAAATTCTATTATGGAATAAGGCTTTTGTTGTTGTTGCGGAAATTCTGTTTTACTTTTTTCTACTTTAATTAATTATATGATATGTCATAAATTCTTTCCATAAATAATTTTGATTATTTATCAGAAAGACTAGCATTGTCGAAAGATCATATCCTCCATTTCTGTGACTATTTTTTTTTCTAATATTCAAGGTTAATGAAAAGCAATATTAATGATTCTGGTATTTTTTTATTCACTTTCAGATACCAATAAATGTTGCTGGTTTGATTGAGTATAGGTGCCACCCCTATTGGAACCAAAAGTATATCTCATGAATTCGATGACACAGATCGGTGCAGGACTCTGAAAAATTAGATGTTTTTTTTTATAAAAATAATTTTTACAACCACTCCACATTTCAATAAATATTAATATTTTAATTATTTATTATTTATATTCTTTTAAATTTAGAAAATTATTTTAACATTTTACATTTTATTTATACTCCACATCTCAATAAATATTAATATTTTAATTATTTATTATTTATAAATTTTTAAATTTAGAAAATTATTTTAACATTTTACATTTTATTTATATTTTTATTAAATAAATTTTTTATTTTTAAATTTTTTTTATTACAAATATTAATATTTTGTTGTAGATATAAAGTGGAACACAATATCAAAATATCATCACTATTTTTAAATGGTATAATTTTATTTGTTATAAAAACAATTATTTTAAGATTAGACAAATTAGTACTATTTTAATTTTTATATTAAACTGAGATGGTATTTAACTTACAACTTCACTTATACCAAATTTATTAAAATTTAGGATTTAGGATATAAAATTTAATGTACGATATTTTTATTTTTGAAATAAATTTTTTTATCCATTAAAAAACTATCAAAAGGAATTACCAAAAAACAAGATTAGAGTATGGCTATAATTTTTTTAAAAACATGGAAATGATATATTTTTTTTCATATGCTTCTCCCATTGTGATCTTTTATTTTCTTTTGAATTATGTTCTTGAAGTCTTGGAATGAAAGGTACTGTAGTTTAAAAGATGGAAGGATTTTAAGCTTTGAGTGCATGGAATCTGCTATAAATGACACTTAATTGAGTAGATGGAGAGAAGAATGTAATGAATCATCCTCTATTATTAAGTTGGATACACTTTGTGTTGTAATCCAAATAATAACTGAAAAAATAAAATTCATATTTATTTCTTAAATAAATAAAAAACAATTTTCAAAATAACTACTGAATGTCAATCACCTGTTACATGAATAGTAACAACAAATTTATATTTCGAAAAGTTGATTAAGAAATTTAGTACAATTAACTTGTGAAATTTATTAATTTATGTAGCTTTTCTTAAGTAATTTATGTGTATAAAGATATGATTGAATTGGAAAGTAATTTAGATTCCATCTATTTATAAATATGTTAAAGGAGAATCCATAAAATGTAACTTGAGACTGAAAAATTGGAGACATTACTTTGGACAACATTCCATCATTTTCAATAGTCAGTGCACTACTCCGAAAGGTAAAGCACAACATGTATCTAACATAATTATATGTTTTTTTTGTAAGACCGTGGCGTAGGGAAATATTCATTTGTTGTTAATATTTATGCCAATTAATTGAGTAGATGGTGTCACACCCTTAACAAATTTTGTTTTATTGCATTTACAGTTGTTATATTGTTGAAATTTAATCTGTCTTACTCCGATTTAATTATATTATAAATATATTTTAATTTTTTTATTTAATTTGCGGTGTTTATATCAATGAAAAAAAATATATGATTATACACAATCATATGTGCAAATATCACTAATTCATGAAGAGAAGTAGTTCATTCAAATTATTTAAGTATTAATCGTGAATGTCATTCTTTATCGATTAAGTCCAATTTTTTTTATAGTTATTTAAGAATTCATTCCCATTAAAGAACGAAGATATAGAAGATATTAGTAGGTAATGAGCTTCATTTTTTAAGTGTTTCTAGTAAGTTGTAGAATTCTTTAGTTTATTGAAATATACTACTAAATGCTATATTTTAGCCATTTTTGTACAATATTTATTAAATATACTATTCAATTATCAATGAATGGGATTGCAGGAGAATTGCACATTATTAAATGCATGTGAATGATATTATTATGAATGCATTAAAATAGTAAAACAATTTAAAAAAAAACACTAAGTTACTATGAAGATTATTGTAATAATCATCATAAAAAGTTTATCTTACAATGATGGTTGTGATGCTAATTGTCATAGTAACTCATACTTTTTATGTTGACTTTAGAAAAATTTGTCATAGTAAGTGAGATCAAGATTTATATGCTGAAGATACTATGACAAATATGGTAGACACTTATTACCATAATTGTCATAGAAAGTTAGACTTTCTATGATGGTTCTTGTTAAGACAAAAGTCTAAACCAAGGTTTAAATTAGTGTTTTTTTAAAGCGCAAAATATGATTACACTTCGTCTGTAAGACGATAGTACTATAAAAATAACAAATCGTCTAGGATGCAAGTGTTTTGACTAACAGACGATACAATCACTACAAGAAAATCATTAAATAGAAACTAATTTTAAAGACTAATTTAGAATCTAAAATATTAGTAGCTAAAACCTTGGTAGCTAATTTAGATACCAATTTAGAAACCATTTTTTAATTTTCTATTAATAATTAAAACCACTTTAGATACCAATAATTTTTTAGTCTCTAAAATAATATCTAATATAGCTAATATAATGACTAATTATCTTTTGTCTCTAAATTTGGTTGTTATTTAATGATTTTCTTGTAGTGAACACTAAACAATCTTTTTCTAGAATTTTAATAAGATGCACATATAAGAATAGATGAAATGTGCATCAAACATTAGACAATACACATAGACTAAGGAAATCGTGTACTTAAATTAAATATCTATGTACTTATTCTATATTTTCAGGGAATGTCTGTCTTCCAAATATATTTATTTAAAATCATATATTAAAGTTGCTTTCTTCATTAACTTCTTGACGCAAACAGAATGTCAACTTCAACCCCAATTATCTGCCCTATATGGAATGCTCGTCAATCAAGAATTTGTGCAAAAGTCTATACTATTTAGGGATATAAACATTGTCAACTATCAAGGACATTATAAAGAACAATGAGCAAAGATTGGGACTGAATTAAATGCAACAATCATGATAAAGCTTGTCAAAGAAAAAATGGACATAAAAGTTAAAGATGCTTAATGGCTATAAACAATCATTTAACGACTACCTTCCTCAAATATTCTATAAACATTATTTCATTAAGAAGAAGAAAAGAAGAGATGATATGCAATGCCAAAAGGATGCTCAAATAAACAACATTCCTTAAAGCCAATAGAGTTGAGGTTGCACTATACCAATATGTTGATAAGATGATAGAGCACACCTCATAACTTCATAGAAGGATCCTCATGCATAAAGAAGACTAACACATTAGGATATAGAGAAACCTTATGGAAAAAAACTTAGAGTGTTTATCCAACTACTTAGGAGAGTGAGCCAAATCATTGTATATGTCGAAAGATGCTGCCCTCCCTAGAGAGTAAGATGAACTTCTTAGAATTGTAGGCCTTAAACAAGAGGGAGTGAATTGTTCATGAAAGATTTTCGCAATTATGGAAGGTAAAGTGAAAGACTACGAGGAATCAATCAATTAGAAAGCTGTTATGCCAATTAGAAAATTATTTTTAGTTTGATTGTAGAAAATCAACCTGTTGTTTTTGCGAAACAACCGGTTGTTTATACTAGCATTTTATAAAATCAAATCTAAAACAATTTAAAGAGTGTAAGGAAAGAGAAACTCACACAGAATATTTATACTGGTTCACTCTTAACCAAAAGCTACATCCAGTCCTCAGCTAACCATTGAGAATTCACTAAGTAATCAAACCTTGATTACAAACAACACACCAAAGTGATGATCTTGAACCCTTCAAGAACACACACCACCTTTGGTAATCAACACAGTTTTCAGAATAACCTCTTAAACTGCACAACACCAAGTCACACATAATTACACTGATTAAGAAAGAAAGGAATAGAACACATCTGGGTACAATCAAAGATTAAAGTACAAAGAATACAGAGAATCCTATTCCACACTTGAGGATGATCCAAAAGCTTTTTGAAATCTTGAAAACTGATTTTGATTGATCTTTCTTAGTTAGTTAATGACCAGGAGCATAAAATAACCTTTTTATACTCCAATCAGTTGGTCAAAACATTTAATTCAAGAACCAAAATTAGTTTGAATCATTTAAAACAAATTTGCACAACTTAACAAAATTCTTTTAAGGTTTTCAGTAAATCAATAGATTGAAATCACGAATCAACCGGTTGAATTGGCTTGACAACAAAGTCAAACAAAGTCAAGCTTTTCAAATCCTTTTCAAAAATCACTAAGTGTAAAACAACCAGTTGAATCGACATTTCAACAGCTTGAGTTTCACTTTCTTTAGAAAACATATATTTTTTTCAAAAGGATTAAGATTCATTTAACCTTGGATCATCACAAGGAGTGGATTAACAAATTCAACTACTTCTAGACACACATACACAACCAACAACAAGGATCTTCATGCATTTCACTTGGATTTGGAGTCATCAAAGCACCTTGTTCAACAGAACTAAACTAGGAGATAAAGCCTAAACACTATATTCGTTGTCTGATGAAATTCTCCCTTGTAGTTAGACCCAATGATTAATAAATCATTAAAATACCAAACCTCTAGATCTTAGCTAAGAATGGTTGTTTGACAAAGAATACTAAAGTTCAACTAGAAATGGCTTAAGTAAAGAATACTCATTGACAAGGTCAGTCAAGAGTGGTTGTAATCTAAAAGAACACTTGGTTAGCCAAAAGTGGCTAGGTGTAAGGAATACTCAGGGTTAGCTTGGATTAGCTACGACCCTAAAAAATACTCATTTAAGCTAGGACTGGCTTGTGTCAGGACTACTCAAGGGGTTAGCTAAGAGTGGTTTTGAAGCCAAAGAATATTTAACGTGTACTTCACAGTATTAGTGTGTTTAGTTGAACTTGATTTGTTTGGTCAAGAACTAGATGTAGTCTATTGTGACAGATGAACCAGTATAAACTACTGTGTAGTTTCTTTCTCTCTCATATCCTTTTTATACTGCATGTTTTCATCATCTACACTAACACAAGAACGAGCTAATGCATGAGAAATTTCTAAGATTTTTTTACTAAACATTTTAAACTAAGTTTTTTGCTCTACACCTACTTTGTCTGGCCAAATGCTAAAACTATGATATAATTACTCGTGACAGTAAACATGAATATATATCAGTCAAGTGATTTAGTTGAGTTGTGAAGTTTTCATTTGACGCGACCTTTCTGAATTAGAAGAACCAAGCATAAAATAAGCTCTTTGAATATGTCCATATGATCCTTTTTGTGATAAGCTTTCTTAGAAACAAAATGTTTTAAGTTTCATTAGACGAAACATGTTCAAATGTTTTTGTAAGAGATTTGCCCTTAAATCATGTTCTCTTAACATACCTCCACTGGTCAATTATGCATTAAATGTTGTATGTCATATGAAATAATCACAGTCTAATCCTTAGTCAAGATAGATAAGAAAATAACATAGACGAATGATCCACTTAAGTTAGTGAAATGTGTTTGATAAAACACATTAGATGAAAGTGTTTTTGGTAAGAATGTTTTACAAATAAAATTTTCCTCTTAGTATTTTAAATCAGACGATATTATCAAAAAGTTTTTGAAATTATTTAAATCACAATTAAACCCTTATCAAAACTTGATAAAAAAGTGGCGTACATAAATCAATTTTCACATTGATTTTGCATATTCTGTGATGGTTTGTGTACATCTAACATACTAAGTTGGACTTACTATGAATGGTTTTTAATTGACATAGAAAGTTTAAACTTTCTATATTGCCTGTACTTATGTCGGTTATAGAACCATCACAAAAACTCATGTATAATTTTCATAAAAAGCATTGTCTATAGTAGTTTGGAACTCCCCTCGAACACCATTAACAACTCAACTATAAACCCTTAGAGGTATAAACTTGGTTTCCTAGAAATACCAATTTTTCTACCTTGAAGAGTTACTCTCTTTTCCAGTAAGAATATTTGGTACCCATCGTGAAACTTAGGTAAAACTTTTGCCAAACCACAAAATTTTATGGTTCTTATTAAAATTTGAACTATCATCTTGGCTTCATCCAATCTTGAGATGGACCCATAATTTGTTAATACCTTCAAAATACACACAAAAAATCCTTTCCAAAAGAACGAGGAAACTCTCCAACACACAATAGTTGGCATGCAAAAAGTGAAGGAAAATTCCTTGGTTTTATGATCACTTTGCAAAGTATAGTACAACTTGAAGATATATTATAGTTGATTCAAATAATTGTAATGGAATGATGTACTCTTTTTCTTAGCTTGATTTCTGTCCTTCAAATGAGTTTTTCTCAAACAAGGTTTAAATGAGGCACATTCTTGAAATAAATTACAAAAATTTTAAGAATATCTTCAAGTTACCATGTTGCATTAATGATACCCAACTTCTACAGTTTTGTCGCTCAAAGTAAGCATCCTAACTTCAAATCAAAAGACACTCAATGGATTAAATTCGGTTGTTCAAAGTAAACTACTAAAACATTTAATCAAAGTTATGCAATGTATACAATTAAGTTGTTTAAAGTAAATGACTAAAGCATCGAATCAAAGTTATTCGATGTATAATTAATTGTTCAAAGTAAATGACTAAAAATCACATCAAATTTATTTGATGTATATAATTAAGTTGTTAAAAGTAAAATTTATTTAATGTATATAATTATGAAGTTCAAAGTAAACGGCTAAAATATAATATCAAAGTTATTTGGTGTATAAAGTAAACGACTAAAATATCAGATAAAAGTTATTCGATGTATATAATAAGTCGTTCAAAGGAAATGACAAAAATATTTGGTCTTATTTGATGTATATAATTAAGTTATTTAAAGTAAATGACTAAAACATCATATCAAACTTATTTGGTGTATATAACTAAGTCATTCAAAATAAATGACTAAAACATCGGATCAAATATATTTGGTACATTCAACTAAATTCGTTCTTAGATAAAAGATATTTGATGTAGATAAATGATTGAGATATCATGTAATGTATAACATGTATTTCCGAAAAAAAACCATCACGAAGGAAGGGCGATGTGACTAGGGATTGCAGTACAGCAACACGACTATCTTTGCGGTGCGACTACCTCTTTACAGTGTTGGACGGGTGCATGCGGTGGCGCTGGTGTTCGAAGGCTGTTGCTGCATTGTGGCGGCAAGGAAGAGTGTTGCGACGTTGTCCTTGGTTGTAGTGCGGTGGCATTAGGGTGGAGCGACAGTGTGCAGGGTGATTGGCAGTAGGGGATGTTTTAGTTTTCGTTGCTATCCTTGGTGATGCTGCTACGGTAGTGGATCTTTTATTGTTCAAAGATGGCGGAGGCCTCTGCCGGCTTCTTGATACCTTGATTGAAAGTGCAAGAAGTGGTTCCCATTAAGAACGCAGTTTCTACGCAATGACACATGAAAACCTTTGCTCAAGCCTTGGGGAATACCTGTGATATCCTTTTGTCCCAGCTACCTGCACCTTGTATCAAGGGAGACATGGTGGTTGTTCGGGTTGAAGGGGAAGATTACTTGGCAGGTCTTGAGGATTGTAAGAATCATCTCTATGGGAGGATTATTTTATCTAAGGGGGATACACTCCTCACACATATGGATTTAACCAAAAAATTGCAGCTGGTGTGGAAAGCGCTCGGACCATGGAAAGTTATACCTCTTGGCATGGGCTTCTATGAGTTTGAGTTTTCTTCTTTATAAGACATGAGGTGGGTTCTTGGGGTTTTCTCCTGGCAGTTATCTCTAGGTTTTCAGAAACTGTTTTCCTAGACAAAGGATTTTGTTCCACCTACTATGAAAAACACTAAAACCTAGGCCTGGATTAGAATTTACCATTTGCCTTTAGAATATTGGAGACCATGGGCTATATTTTCTATTACTAGAGGCATTGGTACCCCTTTGTATTTGGATGATCATACTATGAAGAAAATAGGGTTTTTTTTTTCTCGGGTGCTTGTGGATATTGATCTTTTATCCCTTCTTCCTAATCATCTATTGGTTGAACATTCAGGATTTACATTTATAGCAGATGTGGAATATGAGTGGCTCCCTCCTTTTTGCTCTCACTGTAAAATGATTGTGCAAGATCTTGCTCAGTGTCGTGTGTTTAATGTTCAGGGTCAGGTTGTTGGTCCTCAACATCAGTCCTTTTAGACCAAGAAAACTCCTGAAAATGACAGAGAATAGAGGAAGGTTGTGGGGGATGCAGTGGTTCCTAAACAACATAAAGAGTATAAGAAGGAAAATCCTATCGCTGTGAAGTTTCATAGCATAAGCTCTTTGATGGCTCTGTTGGTAATTTGACATCTGACGTCTCTGGTGGTACTAAGGTTGGGATACAACTGGATCAACTTGCTTCCGATAAAACAAATGGAGGTAAAGATGTTTTTGCAGATATGCCTCCCTTGGAGGATGCATTAGATCATGATAGGTCCTAACCCCGACAGAATTTGTCAAGCCCTATTTCTAACCAAGTTGAGGTTTTAGAATAAGCAATTGCAGTAGATACACATGTCTTTATGCAAATTAAGGCTTTAGAATAACAAATTATAGTAGATTCGCAGGTAGTTACGACTCCTATTGATGCTAATCATGTGCTGGTATGTTCTGATACTGTTGTTTAGTCTCCACCAAGGGAGAGTTCCCCTATGATGACACATTCACTTGCGTTGGCTCTAGAAAATCATTTTCATCCCTGGATGGTTTGGAAACAGCAGATGAGGCAGGTGGTCCTAATACTGGTAAGCCAATTGTTTCGACTCCAGTTGTTGACTTTAATAATGAGCATATATATGTTGTAAATCATGTGGTATCTAAATTTTGGGTGGATCATAGTGAGACAGAGGAAAATGCTAGTGATATTAGTGATAGGTGTCAAATTTCAGTGATATTTCATATTAAAATATAGGCACTTGTGAGTATTAATTGCTAAAATAAATATAAAATAAGCTCTAATTTATGAATTTATATCTTTTTACATATTTCGTGATTTTTATTTGAATAAGAACGATTTATTCCCAAATTTTTTGTTAATTTCAGGATTTTAGGGGAGAATGGAGATGATTGGGAAAAAGGAGAATAATATAAGCTAAAAAGGGAAAGCTGGAATGCCCTGACATGCACCAAGCTCACACAAGCCCACCTCAGGGCATCTCGCTCAAGCGAGCTCATTCTCGCTTGAGCGAGATTGCTCCAGTAGTGTTGGGTGTTCGACGTTTTACTCGCTCAAGTGAGCTCTATCTCGCTTGAACGAGAATCCACTTAACCCAAGTCATTTAGGTTAAATAGGGGGCTAGAGGCACAACCCTATGTGTGCAAGATTGAGAGGAAAACACCATTGAGTGAATTGTAACCCAAGTGGTGGAATAAGAGGTGTGAGAAACATTAAGGAGGTAGCCGTTAAGGAGAAACATCTTGGATCATCTTTTCTTGCTCTCCCTCCTTGTAACAATCATCATGTGTGGCTAATTTTACCCTTTGGGATTGGGAGTAATATGTTCAAACTCTTATGTATTGAGGTGATATCTAAACATAATATTATGTTCTTGATTGATGATATGTATTATTATTTTTTTTGTAATGCTTGGTTTACCATGATCTAGAATCTTAAATTTGATTGGAAAGTACTTTTAAGGTTCTGACCTAAATGATAATACTTAATATATTTGAATGCTAGGAATAGATTTGAGATGTTAATTGTTATCAACGTCTAATCTTAAGGATAAGTTCTTTTCATAAATATGCGAGAAATCGATATTTAGGAAGCATTTTAATAATTTTATATGCAAAGAATCGATATAAATGAATTTTATACGAGCATCAATATCAATCAAAGGACATAATAATGTCATGCTAATCAATATATAAAAGAGTGAGAAAGATGAACCACAGTCCCTATTTTTCCAATTGAAGCAACAAACTCTCTGACTTGTTTTGTTATTAATCATTGCCATCATAACAAATCTCAACAGACTTTTATTATTCTTAGTGAATATTTTAAATGATTATTCCACTGTTCCTTGTGGGTTCGATATCCGTCCTTAGGGACACATTATTACTTTTGACAACGCGGTGCACTTGCCATAAAAAGTCACCAACTAGGGAGGATATTGTCCGCACCATTAGGAAACTAGGGAGACCACCTAAAGGGGTTGGTAAATCCAAAAAAAATGCTAAGGCAAATTAATCTAAAAAGTCGCAATGAAGGTTTCTTGTTTTTTTTTTTGGAATGTCAAAGAACTGGCAAACCAAAAAATTGTGGAGATGTTGTTTAATTTCTTTAAATTACATACACTTATTTTTGTTTTTATTGTTGAACCCATGATGTCGTACACTGATGCTTTAGATGTTCTTTTCAAATATGTTAATCAACATTTGGTTGCTACTTCTCCTATCGTTAGTAAAGCTGCTAAGCTTTGTTGTTTGTCGGTTCCAAATCTCGTCCAATATTTCTTGGTTAATGGTCATTTTATTTCTATAAATTGTTTTTTCCATGATAAATGCTTTAGCTTTGCAGGTGTTTATGACACTAACACATACTTGGTTAGACGACTTTTGTGGAAGGATCTTAGTTTCTTCACTAGACCTTGGTGTATTTTGGGAGATTTCAATGTTGTTCTCTCGGCTAACAACTGCAAAGGGGGGTTGCTCCTAATCACTTGTAATGAATTCCTTGATTGGATTAATAATAATGATCTTACTAGTATGCCTTTCTCTGAGAGGAAAGGGTTACAGAGAATTGATAGAAAGTTGGATAGGGCTTTATGTAATGAAGAATGTCTAGATTAATGGGAATCTTGTACTTATTAGGTTCTTGTTAAAAATGGTTCTGACCACTCCCTTATTCTTGCTAGTCTTTCTAGTAATTTTTTTATGGAAGGTTAGCAATATTTGTTTCTTTACTATGTGGCTTCAGGATAGTTCATGCATGAAGCTTATTCATGATTCTTGGACTAATACGGTTGTTAGTTGTCCTATGTTTATTTTGAAACAAATTAAAAAAGTTGAAAATTGAGCTCCGAAGCTGGAATAAAAGTTCTTTTGGTAATGTTCAAAATGAAGTGCTTCTTAAGTAGGCTTCCCTCCTTGCTTTTCAGAACTACTAATTCGTCTACTCTTGATGCGCTTATTTGTCAAAAAAACATTGCTAAGGTGGAGCTTGATCACACTCTTCACTGTCAATACTTGTTTTGGAAAGAGAGGGCCAATATGCTCTAGTTTAAAGATGGGGATCGAAACACTGCTTTTTTGCATATTGTGGTTAAAATGCGTAATAACTCTTTGGGATTCATATATTACAGACTAATAATGGTGTTATTGCAGATTCTAAACTCATTGAGGATCATATTTTGGATTTTTATAGAAATCTCTATGCTGAGTCTAACTTTAATGGTACGAATACTAGTAGTATGGATGAGTTTATTGGTTCCTATATTCCTGAAATGGTTTCTTCTGAGGAGAATATTATGTTGACTAATTGCCTAGATTATTTGGAAATAAAAAATTCAATTTTTAATCTTAATGGTAATAGTGCTCCTGGCCCGAACGATTTTCGTGGTGCTTTTTTATCATTATTGTTGCGAGATTACTGGGATGGATTTTTGTAAATTTGTTCAAGAGTTTTTTAAACAAAACTGGATTCTTCCTGAAATGAACAGTAATGTGGTTTCTCTAATTCCTAAGACTCCGAGTGCGGATTTAGTTAAAGACTTCAGATCGATTGTTGTCACTAATTTCAAATTTAAGATCATCTCCAAAATATTGGCGGATAGGCTTGCTATTGTGGCTGCTAGAATCATTTCTCCAAATCAATATGCTTCTGAAGCTCTTAACATGCTTTCTAAAAAGGTTAGAGGAGGTAATGTGACTTACAAAGTTGATATTCATAAAGCATTAGACACTTTGAGTTGGAAGTTCTTATTGTTAGTTTTTACACGCTTTGGTTTCCATTCCTCATTTGTCATTTAGATTAGTACAATCCTTCATTCAGCAATGCTTTCTATAAGGATAAATGGCAGTATGGTGAGTTTTTTTCCTTGTAGTAGATGTGTGAGACAAGATGATCCTTTATCTCCCTTGCTTTTCTGCCTTGCAGAGGAGGTTCTAGGTAGAGGCATCTTATAAGCCTGTGAATGATAAGAAGATTCAACATATGGCTAGCCCTGTTGAAGATGGTTGTTGCCCCTTCAAGATTGTGTTTGATGAAGACTTCTATGTACATTTCATGTGTATTTTGCTTTGCTTTAAGTGTGTCTTAGGTAGTGCTTAGAGGTTGTCTAAGAGTGG
>Ga0123342_1001010_pt1 | contig 46854 bp, 18 predicted proteins | sample Turbeawhitnodule_FD_89960 | JGI IMG/M metagenome (GOLD analysis project Ga0123342, IMG submission 89960) | Root nodule microbial communities of legume samples collected from Mexico - Turtle bean Mexico white nodule | ecosystem: Host-associated > Plants > Roots > Nodule | place: Mexico: Nepantla...
CCATAATATATAGTCCCACGCACGAGCTTCTATCTATCACTCTCGGCGTGAGGGGGGTGTGTTGGAGATCCCACATCGACTAGAGATTAGAGCATTTCATTGTATATAAGTGGGTGCAAACCTCACCTTATTGAGCCGGTTTTATGGGGTTGAGCTCTGATACCATGTTATGAAAGAGTGGACTTTAAGCCTAACTCAACCCCATAAAACCGGCTCGATGGGGTGAGGTTTGCACCCATTATATACAAGTATGAAAGACTATAATCTCTAGTCGATGTGGGATCTCCAACGTATGTGAAGAGAAAACTTTCAATTTATTTTTTAGAATCCATTCTTCAAAGCAGGTTTTAAACCTTTATTTTTCTTCTTCCAAAAAATGTTTAGTTTTTTAGAATTTTAGAGACGATTACTTTTTAACGAAGTTGAAGTCGTGCTTTTCAAGCACCAGTTTTCTTTGTTTTTCATTTTTTTTCAAATGTTGTTATGTTTTTATTACTCAATTTAGGTTTATTTATTTAAATATTAAGATTTGAATATTTTAGTAATTTGATTATTATGTTTGGTTTATTAAAATAAATTTATTTATAGTTGTTTATTGTTTGAGACTGTTTATAATTGATTCTGCAAAAGAAAATCCTACATCATACATATCATGTTTTATTACATTTTTTAATCTACATAATTTTTGAAATCAACAAATGTAATAACATAAAAAATATAAAAAAAAACACATAACCCCCCACTCCATTCTCTCCTCTTTATTTCCATTTCTCCAAACTCTTTTCTTTTTTTCTTCATTTCTTTCTCCATACATCATCTATTTTAAAATCTGATCGCACCACATCCTAACTGAAGAGTTAAAGAACATTTATACCTAATCAGATTTCCAAACAGAATAAGTTCTTTTTTTCTCTAAAAATCCTTCATTCGTTGTTCTTTCTTAAGATTTATTTATCAATCTTGGTGGGATCACTTGAGAAAAGTAATCATCTAAATCTATTCTACTATATACTGAATTTTTGTTATGTTTGGATAACTTGCATTAGGCCTTTATATCTTAAAGCATATCCGAGGGGATAAAATTATAGAGGTTGCTTGGAAAGCAAGCAATTAAGGTAAATGAAACTACCTTTAACTTTCAATAGTACCCTAGATTAGAAGATTGAATGTGGAGGGGATGTAGTCCCAAGTTTCAATTTCTCTTACAGGGATGTTATTTGATAAAATTGTTTGATTTTATGTTGTGTGAACATGTATAAATATTAGATTTTGATAGTTTGAAAGTTAAATATTGTTTTCGATGTTGGAAAGGTTATTGAATGTTATGTGATTAAATGATATCTATTATATATGAATGATGAAAATTGTATTAAATTGATGTCATACATTTAAGATAATGTATGAGTTATAGTTTAATGGTACCTTATGTATGAAAAACCTATGTTTAGCAGAGATTCTCCAGTTTCACGGATAATCTAAGTCATGTAAACTAAGATATTTGGTGGTGAGAAGCTGATGAGGAGATTATACAAACTGGGTCGCGCTGTAGACACTTGGTATTGATGTTTGAACTTACTCTGATCCTTAATGTAGGAATTAGATGTTAGTCTCTAGTAGGGACATACTTAATGAGTCTTCTAGAAGAAGATGGATTCATGTGTAGTCAGTGTGATTGAAATGAAATCAAAGTATTGTGATTGAAAATAAATCCATGTGTGATTTATATGAATGATGAAATTGGTTCTTTTTGCATGAATTAAATATGTTATAAATTTTTTTTTCATTAGTTTACCTTTGTTTTTCTTGTTGTGTTGTGAAAGTGCAATGACTGACTACATACACGAGCAAATGATCTTACACGTATCGGAGGATCTGGAGAGCTTTAAAATGTTGTTTTGAACCTTATATTATAGATATTTGTATTTTTATAAGTTATAATCTTTTAATAGGAATATTTTGAGAAATCCAAATTTATATAGAAAAAAATAAAATGTGTATTGTAATGATGAGATGTATTTATGAGATGTTAAAGTAAACTAGTTAACAACTTGTATAGAGAAGGAAATTTTTATATATAAATATCAAGACCGAAACTTATATTGAATATTGTGTGCAATGTGCTAAAAGAACTTATTTGGCCAATAGAAAAAAGAATTAGCAGAATGTAAAGCACTGAATTTTATTTGACGCATTAGGCTTAGGCTTTGAGAGTCTTCTAAATCTTTTTTTTTAAATAATTAAACCTGAATTGATTAATAAAAAATAACAAAATTTGAAAAAAAAATTAAAAAAATAAACGTTTTTTGGATCACATTTCTTTAAATTTAAACTATTCCCTCTCACACGACTTACCTATTTTTATATAAAAAAAATTACTCATTTATGAAAAAACGAAGAAAAAATATTACATGTAATTTTGGCCAAATGCTCTTCTAAATCAATTCCACCTTTATACTCCTTTTAAGATTAAAAACATTTCTTTATTTAAAATTAATTATTTTTATTCTGTAGAAATCACGAGATAATAGAATAAAAACTACACTTAATACGTTCCTAAACGTAGAGATAAACCTATAATTACATGACAAACTACAAATAAAATCCTTATACAATCACTAATAAATATTTCATGTTTTGTTTGTTTATAATATTAATTAGAACACAATCATTTAGAGAAAATTTATTTAAAACTATATATACAATTGATTCAGATAAGTATAAAAATATAAAAGAAAAAATGTTATTATCCCTGTTCATATATTTTAAATTGACTTTAGTCTATATATTTTAAATTCATAAATTAATCCTCCAAATTTTAAAAATACATGAATTTAATTTTTAGTCATATTCAAACTTAATATTTAGTGATAATCTTTTTATCGTCTACAAAGTTTAAAGAATGACCAAATTTACATATTTTAAAACAAATTGTAGAATAATTCATTAATTTAAAAATTTAGTGACCAAAACGAAGTTTAAGAAAAAGTACAAAAAAAATATTTTTCCAAAAATAAATAATTTAGATTTAGGAATTTTTTTTTTTAAAATGAACATTAAAGAACTTAATTTGAGAATATAATAAATGAAAAAAAAAAATTAAAAAAACTAATATCCGAGGGAGAAAAATAATGTAAAGTGTATAGTATAAAAATAGTAATAAAAATACCACGAAACTTATTTTGTATGTATTCTCAAGAGGGGAGACAATTTTATTATGTAAGAGTGGGATATTTGGTTTAATATTAACTAGATTAGAAAAATCACCATTCTAATGAGGAATCCATCAAACTTAAGAATTTACATTAGCCTAGCTACTCTTTCACTACCTCATGGAGTTTGAAGAAGTTGATAGATCAAAATTGGAACGAAGAAAAGAACTTGGTGAGCAAGTTTTCTTAAAACATACAACATGCCTAATCAATATAAAGAATTGTAGGTATAGCAAGTTAAAATTATGGAAACTACGCAAATGAAGAAGGAAGGAATGAGGGTGATATTGAGGAGCCTACTCACACCCACATAGCCAGCAAGAGTAATGGTTGCATCTGCAATCACTCGTGCAAGTGTCCCAGCCTCTGTGGACAAAAGCCCTCCATTGTAGGTTCCACGAGAAAGCCTTGATGACATAACTCGTGAAAGAAGTGACAAGTTGACGCCTGTAAAGCATGAATCATTGTCAAACATCATAACAATCAACCAGACCAATATGTTTTCATGATGTTCCATAATGAAATGCTTCTTGCTCTTTAACTTTTTCCAAATGTAAATGTATTTTAGTCTCTCAATATTTAGTTAAATTAAATCTTAATCCATGCATTTTAGAAAACAGTGATTTTGATTGTAAACTTTCTGAAAATAGCAGAGTTAGTTCTTGATGGTGTTACTACGTGACTGTCACTTGTAAGCTAATAGCTATATTAACAAATGATTTTAATAGAGTTAGGGCAAGTGAATTACATCATTTTTAAAAAATAAAAGGATCAAAATCATGTTCCTAAAGTATAGGACTAAAGCCAATTTTTCCTTAAAAAATTGGACGTAATCATATTATCCTTCTTAAAACATCAATGATGATGGATTTCATCAACTGCTGTATAATCAGTCCAAAAAAGAAAACATAAACAAATACAGGACAAGATCGTTTTTATGGTATATCTAAAGACCCTTCTGAATTGGAGAGAATAAATATATCACATTTGATTAATAACAACATGCTTAGTGAGACATAACACCATGATTATTGTGCATCTCTACCATCATAAATTGGAAAGCAGATCAGTGAGGTCACTAATAAGAGTCTAAGATCTTACCTTCAAGTACTTCAGCAGAAACAAACATAAGGAGCCCTGAACAGATATACTGTGGCTCAGAGTATGGAATAATTACATTGAAGCTGAAGAGTATGCCTACGAAAACCATAAGTTCTGATGCCAACAGAATTTGCCTAAAAAACCATAAAATAGAAAGAGGATCTCTTAGTGTGAGGTGGGTAGTATCAACACTGTTTAGATTACGAGTGGATAAGTGAAGATATCAATCCCTTGGATTGGATCTCTGTAATTGCTTTTATCATTTTCTCTAGCATTAAAATCCCAAATGTATTATCAATTTGTCATGCATCTTTCTGCAAACTCCAGATCATAAATTAGCGTTATGATTGATAACAAAATGAAGAATAGGTTTTTTACACTTACCTGTCCTCAAACATATTGCTTATATAACTTCCAACTATAATGTTGACAGGAAGAACAGTCAAGCCAAGGCAAGCAAGAAAAACGGAAACCGTGCTTGTTGTCCAATTGAAGTAGTATGTCGTGACGACACTAGATTCTGATAGTAAAACCTCCATTGCATATTTTAGCATGAAATATATCAATAACTGAACCTGAGATGTTACAGAACGTCGGTCAGATGAAAAACCGTTTATCTGGTCTTCAATTGGAATTTTGTGAATTGTGATGTCAAACAAACTGTACACCAAAGATTTCACCATTCTAAATAATCTAAAATAACAATAAGCTGAATCAAGAAACTCATTATATCTAGAAACATACGACGTCAAAGCAATGGAGAATGTGCCATCCTGCAAATTTAGCACTATAAATCTTCTTTTATCGTCATGTTTGTACTTATTGGGAAATAAAATTCTACTTATAGGACCTGCTGGGCGAGTCCTATTCAAATATCACTACTATAGAAACCAAAGTCACTAGTCATTAACCTCAAACAATCTTCGAATCTCTAGCTCAGGAGTCAGTAAATTATTAAACACCATCTTCCATCTGACCTTATTTATGCTCTCGTGGTTGCCTAAATATCCAATTGATATTTTTATTTACTTTACTGCTACTTCATTATTAATTAATAATTCATATAAATCAGGTCATCTCTCTAAGTTGCATTTTCGCAATAAATGAAAGGAAATTCATTTACGTGCCTAGTTGAAAAATTTAGGACAGGAATATGGTGTGTCACATGAAAAATTAAATTTAACGGAGATTAACACGTGTACTTCTAATAATCTATGGGTTAATGGAAATCCATCATTTTATGAATTGAGATTGTAATGTTTAGAAATGTTCTCAAACCTTGACAGAAGGTGTAAGGAGTCTATATGCTGCTCCAATTGAATTGGCTGGCTGACGAGATTCTTCTGGAGCTTCTTCACTATCATCATTATCCTGATCAGCATCTTCATCTGCCTTATCTTCTGAACCAATTAGCAATGGTTTTCTTAAGCCTTTTTCCAGTGCACTGTTTACTATTAGTACAAGCAAAAAAAAACTGTCATTTTCAATTGTGTTGTAATTTAAAAGAAAGAACAAACATATAGATAACCCTTAAATTATGATATTATAACTTAAGGAAAATGTTTTCGGCAGCAGATTTACCACTTCACTAGAGATAGCATTCCAGGTAAATATTTCCTAACGATTTTCAGTTTTTATTGCTAATTTCTTTACATATCCTTATTTGACCTATTCAGTACGTGATTGTGGTGTTTTGAAGGTTAAAAAAAACACTTGACGGGGTAGCATTGCAAGTAGCGGGAGTGCAATTGAACAGCAAAGTTTTATAAAGCTTCTGAGGAAGACAGGGTATGGTCTGACAATACATGTACTTCTCAAAGTATGAAGCAAAAGACAAAGCTATTATAAAACTGAATTTTTTGCTAAATAATTCAACATATGATCAATGTCCAATTCCTTTGATGAGGATGAATATGATATTTTATTGTTATAGATTTATTTTGACAGTGGCCAAAAGTATAAACGATGACAAGTGTCACTAATGAAATATTTTCAGTAATGATTGTCATAAAGGGCAAAATATCGAGTGAATATAAAAAATAGTAGGACCCAAAAATGAAATCAGAGGATTAATGCAGACAAACAATCTTATAAGGACACAGCAGAAAAATAGAAATTATCAGCAAAGAGGTGATGCAATGAGTTCGGTACCAGTATTGGATTGTTGTGGTAAATGATTCTCTTCAATCTCACGAGAAGGTTCCTTAAAAGTAATCGACAACCACGCTAGATATAGTAGCCAAGCAATTGTCATAACCCACCCTGGTAAGGTGTCTTGATTGAATGTAATATTGAAAATCTTAAAGTTGGTCTGTAGTAAGCCAGCTAATGCAGGACCACAGGCCATTCCAAGAGCACTGGCACTAACAAAACCTGCCGATGCTTGCATGCGGATTTTTAAAGGCACACAATCACTAATATAACGTCGATTAACAGCTCTGGCAGAACCAAATCTGCAATTAAAATCAGACGTTTATGAATGGATCTAGGTCTTAATTTAGTACCTTAAAATATCTCTAACTTCAATATTAAGGGAAACGTAAAATGGCCCCAATAATTCATGATGGTTGGCAATATTTATACAAGTCAACTAGAACAAATTTTGCAAGCAACACGAAAATCACAGTAGACAAAGTTGCCTAATGAGCAAAGAACAGAGAATCAAAATTCATCTTTCTCTCGAGCCTTATTCTGGATACGGACAATAACACTTGACCCAAAAACATACAGTGTAATAATACTTTCCGAAAGTAAAATGACGCTGCAAAATCAAAACTCATAGTCATCAAGTAATGAAAGCAAGTAAAAGATACAAAAATACCTACCCACATAAAAGACGACCAATTAAGAGGATCCATATCGAATTAAGATCATATGCCATGGCATACATGGCATTGCCGAGAAAAAGAACTATGCTACTGAATACTAGAGGTCTGAAGTATGATTTATTTGACCACGCACTAAAGTACACTGAAGAAAACACCTGTGCAACTGCCATTGCCCCGATCACAATACCACAAACAGTTGGTGCAGCTCCAAGGCTCGTAGAGTAATCATCTGCAGTAGGGACTATAATATATGTATTGACCATATATAAAAATGTGTTTGCCAAGTTTAGGGAAAGAGACATAAAATGATATCTTTCACCACCAACATGCTCATCAACAGGTGTCGGTAGCTCCTCATCCACAATAAGTGCATGCTTCCCCAAAAAGTTTAGGAAGTTGGTTGAGTTAGTTAACCTATCAACCGCTGCTCTTATTGAATCAATAACAGGATCCTGAAAATAAGTAAGACCAAAATTATGATGGAAAATCACCAAACTGGTGTTACTTCTAAGGCAGCTACTAAACCTTGCCTGAAAACATTGAGAGAAAACATGATAATTAACATCAGGGGATGAAACAAAGTCAATGTAGAAGAAACCTGAAGGGGAAGAGTAGGCTGATCATAAATTGATAAGAAGCTCCCTTGACTTTGCTGATTCTCCTGAAGTTCATGAAGGTTGCGAGATAAAGCTCCAACAACAGCTCCAACTCCCTGCAAGTTTCGTGTCTGTCAGTCAATGTTCCTTTGTAGGACGAAAAAAAAAGTTATAGTTTGTTAACGATGCATTTTATTCTGCAATGGTCCAAATGCAAATTTGTGTTTGAACTTAACATATTACCACATGCTTGAACACTTGTTGTAGCTGGGAGTAAGGATGATTTGCCCGAGTTTTAACATAGTAATCCGTAAATTTATAGCCTAAGCGTTTTTCAAACTTCTTCAATATCTTACGCAAACCAACAGCATTGACTTCCACAAAGAAGAGAAGCTTCAATAGCTCTAGTCCCACTGCTCTATAAGCTTCTCGTAGTTCCGCTATTCTGCTTATACGAGGCTCCTGCTGAATAACTTCATGTTCCTCTCCGAGCTTTGCAATCCTACTTGCTAAAAGTCCTTGTTGTTCCAACAGGAAAAGGACAGTCTTTTCAATCTGAATTGTAACAAGGAAGTGAGTGAAACACAGTACAACACAACAAACTGAATACCGTCCATTTATATACCCAAAACCAGAATCTAGATTGAATAGTTAGAAGTAGTGGAAAAGACTCAAATTTCTCAATGTTAAGTCAGTGACTAAAATAATTAACATATAGTCAACGATGGGAACGGACCTGATTATCCAGCATTCTTGAGAAATCCTTAAGTACATGACGGCGATCTAGTGTTTCAAGTTGAATTTGTTGAGCATACTGCTTCACTCGTTTCTTCATTAATTTGTAGTTTATGTAATATCTAAATTAAAAGTCAACATCATGACCATGCGTAAAAATCAAACCACAGACAGACAACATAGGCAAAAAGCATACCCTTGCCATTCTTGAATTTGTCTTTCTTTCAACTTTTTCCCAAAGGCAACCATCTCTCTCTGCAAGTGCAAGGTTGTGTGCATCCAAAGTAAATTAGAACAACTTATAACAATAATAAGTCAAACATTTAACGGTGAGACTTTCTTTTATCAGTAGCAACGTATTTCACATCATGAGCAGCAGTTGACAAATGATATTTAATTCAGGACATTATAACCCTACTCACACCAACAAAGAATTCTACATCCCCCAATCAATGTACCCTTACTCAATGGAGCTATAACTCGTTGCTATAATCCTAGCCTAGCATGCTCGCTGCCAGTACAAAAATGTCGAAGCATCCATAATAATACAAACAACGTTGTCCCTTCTTGTTGATGAATAAGAAGCCATACGAATATACCAGGTATTAAACATCTGCATCAAAGTGAGAACACACAGGTTCAATTCATATAGTACGACTACATACTTTACCGTAACGGTATACTTGAAGGAATTCCATGAATTCTTTCTAGGAAATAAACTAAATCAATTTATGCATAGACTAATTTATAAAAAAATCCTTCATATTTTCTGATTTTTATTTTTAATTTATGTATAAATTTTGATTTATAGAAAAATTAAATTTACTTTACTTTATTTTTCTCCTCTAGACTTCTGAATAAACCTTAAATAGACAAATGTTAACCAATATACTACACTTGTTAACAAAAACAAAAGTAGAAAAGATTACTAGAGAAAGAAACATATATTATAAGAAAAATATAATAATTGTTCAATACTTTTCTTTTAAAGAAAGTAATGGATTAGCATGATCTTGGTGACATAATTTCAAATTTACATTAGTCATGTTTGCTAGTTTTAGTAAAAAGATATTATGACTACTGAACAACACCTTGGGAAACTAAGGCATACTGTTGTTCTAACGGCGGCTATTGGAATGATGGTAGAAGTTAATAACGTACATGTCTGATTGGATTGGTCCATAATAAGTAATTCTAAGAGAAATAAAAAAAAATATTTTATAAGTTACAATTAATTATTTTATATATTAATTCAATTATAATATAATGGTTAATTTAAAAAAAAAAATCTTATTTTTTATAAATACTTATGATGAGGCTGGTCAAAACATACTCTTATTATTCTAAAAAAATATTAGATTTCTACATCATCCTTTTAGCTAATATTATACTAATATGATGGGGAAAAACATTCTTATTAGATTACGTATTAAGACTACCGTGAACATAAATTACGAATCAAAATTTTAAAATAATTAATTCAATCATTAATTTTCTTAAATGAAATTATTTTTTAATACACTGAGTGTAAAAAGAATTGCAATCAAACAATTAAAAATCATAATTATAATAGATATAATAACTCTTAAGATATAAAAATTAACAAACGTAAGAAACAGCATAGCTTTTTCTATACTATCGATGTACAAGTTATTTTTTTTATTTAATAATCATTATTTTTTTTTTAATCTTGAAAATCACATTCTTGTGAATATAGACTGGTGACATTCTTTTTATAAAACAAAAAAAAAATAAGAGTGGAGCCTGTGATTGATTGTGATGAGTAAGAAAAATTCAGTGAAATTAAAGAAGTGGTTGTGAAGATTAATAATTCAGTACTTTGATTCAAACCTAATAACCGATACCACACAACACAGTTAAGGCATTCGCCATTGCTAATGCAGCAATAAAAAAGATTCAAACATCAATAAATAACAGCGATTGAAAATTAGGGATGAAAAGATAAAATAAAGCGAACATCCCTTACGGAATAGCTTTACCTTAAACAGAAGATCCTCGCAGCGATCCTCTTCTCATGAAAAAATCTTTAAGAAAAACTGTTTTCAGTAAATGTCCCCATTGACAGATAAATTGCTGAGGGTTTGGTTAGGGCAAAAGAACTGTATTATTGGATGAATGAAAAAGAAAAGAAAGAAGAATGAGAAAATGGAATTGAATACTCACAAAAAGAAGGAAGAAGGAAAATTAAGCGACAAGATGAGAGGAAGAAAAGGTAAAAGGGGAGTGAGAGTGTAAAATGCTAACAAACAAACACAGAGGAAGCGGATCCTACTCTTGCCAATGCAATTTGCTGCCATATATTTTCATCTCTTTCATACTATTTATAGAAACACCTTCCACACAATACACCTCATTAACTAAAATCATCTAATAATCAGACTAAACTAAACCCAAAATTCTACAAAATTAATTTAATATTTTCTAATTCCAAAAACTGCTTCTACAGATCCTTCACAAGTTCAATAATTGAAATCAAATTTTACTTTCTAATACATATTTGATTATATTGCCCAAAAAGTTACTTTAAATATGTGTTTTGATAACGAAGGTTTTTTTTTTATGATAATAATATATAATTACAAAATGATAATAAACAAAATTACTTTTTCCACTCATCTATTTTTAATCGAACAAACATTTATTTATTTTTTATTCTCTCTATTCTCCCTAGCAAACATATAATTAAATAAAATAAATTAGTGAATGCCACACCCATAAGATACGTGCATGCATGGAACACTAAGCAACCATTAACACATTTTAATGATTGGCCTATAATGTTCACCTTTCCAAGAGTTCCACATTTATTTTCATTTAATTATATCTCAATGAAACATTCAATAATTTCTTCAGATATAAAGGTTATGTGGGCTATTTTTGTTTGGTGGGACTTGTTACTTTCCCTGTTGACAATATAAAATAAAGTAGTTATTAACATTTTTTTTACAAATAATCTTTTTCTAGATAAGGATACATGCAACTTTAAATTCACAGCATTTAATGTAATCAAGAAAAAATCTTAGTCTAATGTGTGATGATCTCTTTCCTTTCCTTCCTATGTCTCTTTTACTTCTTGATACTTGACCTTGTTATGAGTCTCATTCATTAATAAACGTTTTGTGTATAGCTTGATTGTCTGGAAACCCTTGATTCGCATTAACGTGGATTCGCATTAACGTGGTATAAATGTCTTTAGATATTCTCTTCGGCAACCGACCCACTTGTACACAGCATCAGACTCGACCCATGAATCTACAACCTCCTATCCTCAGGCCCAAGCCAATGAGGCTAAGAAGTCAACCTTCAACACATTCTTCTTATCATTAAGATTGGTTTCTGACCCCGAACACCTTCTAGTGTAAGCTTTGAAGAAAAGTCACTTTTACACAACATCGGGCTCACCCCCTGACTCTACAACCCCCTAACCTCAGGGCCTAGGCCATCGAGGCTAAGAAGTTAGGCTTCAAATCTCTCTTGCTATGCTCGACATCCAATTTTAACTACTTTATAGGAACGCACGCCTCATCTATTACTTCTTGTTATGCGTCATCGTCAGTGATTGAGGCATCCTCGGTCGATTTCGGGTAGGCACGGAATGGACAGACTGGATTGCCTGAAGATGCTTCTTTCTGACCGAATTAAAACACCCACCTCCCGCAAAACCTCCAGCTATTTGACTTCTCGTTCGGGATTGTCGAGTGATATCGACCCGTCTATGGTATTGATAACCTCTTGGACCCTACGTTTGGTCCAATTGTTTCTCTCAAGATTTTCACTTTGTGGTTGAGTCCTTCTTATTGGACTTTCACTTTGTCTTTGTCTCATAGGATGTTGGTTCTCATCACGTCAATGTGAATCCCCTTGTCCTTATCGATCCTAGTGTTCTTTATGACCTCTAGGTGGGTATCAATCCCTATGCGGAGATCGATACGAGTTGGTGTCGATTTTAATGAATTTGTGGAAATGGCCAGCTGGAATAAGTTCTTCTATCTTGCCTTTCAATGCTTGGTAGCCTTCGGTCGTATGACCATAATTACGATGATATTGGCAGTGTTTAGATGTATATGTGTTCCTTGGACTCTACGACTGCTTCAAGGCCGGGATTAACTCGGCTTGTAACGCCTCGTCCAAAACTCTTCCCCTTGGAAGAGTCAGTGGTGTGTAACAAAGAAATCGGGGTCCTCGATTTTCTCTGAAACGGTCGGATCGACCTGATACAGGTCGATTTCCTTTGTCTTCCCCTTATCAGTACCTTCAGATTGATTACTCCTATGATAGTTTATGAGTTCTTCTATTTGTATAAACTTGGTTGCGCGATTCCTCAATTCATCCATATTTTTAGCCTGGTTAGATTGTTGAGACAGGGTGAGGCATGACTATCTCCAACATCAAGTTTCTAATACCCATGCAAACTTTGTTCGCAATGACTCTCCTTTTTCTTGTTTCACGTTAAGGAGAGACATGGATGAGGTGTGGTGCGGTCGGCTTGTTGCATATTGCGTGGTGAACATTGTTGTCAGAACTTTAAAACTTCTCACAGAGTTAAGAGGGAGTCCAATGAACCAACCGAGTGGTCCCTCTTGGAGGGAGGTAGGGAAGACCTTGCACCATACGCCTTGTTGGTGGTGTAAAAGGTCATTTGTTCTTAAAGACGTTTAGGTGTTCGTCCGGATCGATAAAACCATCATAGAGTTTAATGGTTAGTCCTTTCCACTTAGGAGGGAGTTGTGTGTCAATTATCTCATCCGTAAATGGATGTCCTCTCGGGTCTTCCTCGCTGTCAGGAGGAGGAGTATTTCTGGAACTTTGATGAGTCTGATGGGTTTGATGATTTTGTGCTCGAGATTGCTCTTCTTGTTCACGCCCATCAAGTTGCTGCTACATATTTTTATTTTGCTCTTGTAGAAGGGATATCTCTTCCTCATGCCGATGTCGATCCTCATTCCGTAACTGATCTGTCATGCCTTTTTGTTGTAATTCCTCCATTTGTGCATGGAAGGCCTAGATCATCGCGATTTTTTCATCCACCATGCAATCGTGGTTAGTTATTCCTCGTGGACACCATCATTGTTAGTCTTGATTTGTTGTTGAAAATTTGAATACTACCTCGGCCCCACGGTGAGTGCCAATTGTACCTGTATAGGCTGCAAGACCCAGATAGTACATGTGACTGAACGCACAATTGTTGATGTGTTAGTGATCTCTTGGTTACTTCAAGTTTTCTTCCTAAAATGATGATGCTCGATCGGTCGGGGGTTACCTGCAAAAGGTACTCCAACGCTCAAGTGAGTGCTCTGATTTAAAAGTGTATTCTAGTAAATGGTAAAAACGTATCTTACTCCTCCACAAATGGCTATATTTATAGTATTGGTTTATGGGCCCTAATCTTGATGGACCGAACATCAGTTATTAACTGACATGCATAGTGGTTCCTTAATACTAGGAACATGTATCTTTCCATTAATCAGTCTTAGTTGTTATGTTGGAGATATTCTTGTATATTTCAAGATGCACCTGGACTCTACTTGTAACTGTTGTTACTTATTGCATACTTTGAGATGTTCTTGGACTCGAACGGTCAGTTACCAAGATCGAAACTGGTTCGTCCGTACTGACCAGTACATGATTAAAAAAAAAATCATTGTAGATAGATATAAGGCTTTTAAACAAATATATTTAGAAATATTATATTTAAATTAAAATGTGAACCAAAATCCACAAATATACAAAGATTTGATTCTTGTTATTTTGTTAAAATATTTGTAAATAGAAAAAAATTATCTATTCACACTTTATTTTATAAAAATCACTATATCTAAAAACACCTTTTTCAGTTTTGTCTCTATATTTATGAGTTAGTTCTTGTTTCTTGCACTTTGAGTTTATTTTAGATGTTTTGGTGAAGAGTAGAACACTTCTATTTGATCAAAATTTATTTTTGAAAAAAAAAATTGTCTCTTTTTTTTGGTTATTTTTATTAAAAGGATTCGCATGCTTAGAATTAAGTTGTGCGTGAGCTTTTTTAAGGATAAAGATGATTTTATGTTAGTTTAGAAAGTATGTTTGTTAGTTGTTAGAATATTTTAAGTATATGTTTAATCTGAGAATAATAAAGTTTGGAGCTGAGATTAGTTGAGCAAGTTATTAAGGCAACTGAAATTATATAAGCTTTAGAAGATTTATATTGCCTAAATATGACTTGTTCATATTTTATGTATAGGATGATATTTGGATGTATATTGTAGAACTTTTGTGTCTTAAAAATGTAAAAATATACAAGTGTGGTAGTTTTTTATATATTATTTATGATTAGAGTATTATGAAGGTTGTTGGGAAGTGCGGATTTAAGTTGTTGAATTTTTGGTCAATGGAAGAATTGTATTTTTTTTTTACTGAGTTTTAAACTATCTTGGTTTAGATTTATTTCATTGAGATATATTTTGATTTGAATAGATAATGATATTTAGTGTAGATAAACTTTGTTTGATAAAAAAAATATTCTTTTGGAACTTGTTTTGCATGTTGAAAATCTACGTTGTTTTCTTTGAAAAATGAGTTTTCTTAGTGTTGAATAATCAAGTTGCACTGATTTTTATTCTTTCAAATAAGCCTTTTTTTTTCTCAACAAAATATGGAAAATAAGTTAGAGTTGTTCTGAGATTAATTTTTGCTGAAGCAAGTCATTTGCTCAAGAAAAAAAATAAATAAGTGTTTTTGAGATACTTTACCTGATATTTAATCAATTGACCTATTTTTACTCAAGTAAAAATTAGATGATGAAAAATAAATTTTCTTTCGACTTAATTTTTGTTTAAATAGGATTATTTACGTCTAAGAAAAAGAACTCATTCAAGTTAAAAAAAGACTTATTTCATAAATTTTAAAATAGGTGTTTATTTATGTGAAGGCATATATACTTGTTAATTATGTATTTGCATAGAAAATATTGACTTTGTTTAGTTTTATTTAATAAATTTTCTAGTCATGTGTTGTATTATAATTGAATGATTTATTGAGAAATGTAAATTTCATACTGGGGGATGAAATATGAATTGAATGTATACAAATAAGAATAAATTGATTTTGATGTGATATAAATACGGTGTATTAGACATAATTATTTTAAGAAGAGGAACAACTATGCTAAAATATTTATATAAGTGAAATTTATTCTTATTATGTAATTTTATTGTAAGATAATTTAGTAAAAATAATGTCAAAAGTTGATGGGTTTAATTTACGACATGTCAATCATAGATTACATGAAGAAGTAATTAGTGAATTTAAAGTTAAATACTTTATCTTCGCCCATAAAAAAAAGTTAAATACTTGATTTTGTTATATAATGAATAAAATGTGTATTTATAAGATCGTACGGATGAGATGAATTATGAATATATATATATATATATATATATATATATATTATCTTGATATATGTATGTAGGTAGAATCTTAAAACTTTAATTTATTGTGTTTTGATGTGTTAATGTTATTTTACATGAAAGCAAATAATATTTGAGGAAAGATATGTCACTAAATCACAATAAGAAAATCATGAAATAGAAACCAATTTTTAGAGATCAAAATAGTTAGTTACAATAAGAACTAAAATAGAAACCATTTTAGGTATCTAATTAGCAACTAAGGTTTTAACTACCAATTATTTAGTTTCTAAATTTGGTAGCAAAAACCTTGGTTAGATACCAATTTAGAAACTATTTAATAGAAAATAATAGAAACTAATTTAGAAATCAATTTCTTTTTAGTTTTTAAAATAGTCTCTAATTTAGTTACTATTGCAACTAATTATTTTGGTTTCTACAAATTGGTTTCTATTTCATGATTTTCTTGTAGTGAAAAATAGATTGAAGAGAGAACAAATATTTTTTTTTTCTTTTATTAAAAATGTATATATTTATATTCTCTATCATTATAAAAACAATTTAAAATATAACGTAAATATTATATATTATATACCTTTGGATGATTAGTAATAATGTAATTATTAATGGGAAATTATATTTATTGTCATTATTTTTGTCTCTTAAGAATATTTATACACATATTTTCTAATTTAAATATTAAAAATTGTATTTTTTTTTTCATCATGTGAGAAAGATTTATCAGAAAAATAGCAAGTATATAAGCATATCGCAAAAGTATTTTTTAATTCTAAATAAAATTTAAAATATTTTAAAGATAAATTTTACAATTATTGAAAATATAAGATATATGTATAAATAATTGAACAAAATTTAATAATGATAAATACAAATACAAATTTTTTATTTTAGAAAAAAAAACAGTATTTGTTTTGAATTAATTAACTACATGCTCACAAAAAGTTTAGATTCCATAACTCTGATCCTGAAAGGTTCTTCGTTTTATTTGACCCACCTGGTTATTTCCAGCTCCGTTTAAGGTTGTCTTTTAACTATGCTACTTCCAAGCATATACTAGCAACAAGTTGTTGCTAACGTTCGGTCATGATGTTATGTAGTAAAACAGTTGCTAACACTTTTTTTCCATGCCGCTTACGAGAAACATCCTTGCAGGTTCTCTCTCTATGCAACTCAAAGACCCTGGAGGAGGGAGCCTGTGTCCATAGCCCAATGATCAAAATGGGTCTTCAACATGACTCGTATTTGAGCAACAATTTGTTGTCTTTGTATGCCAAATGCTTTGGAGTTGGAACAGCACGCCATTTCTTTGACGAAATGCCTCACAAGGATGTTGTGTCATGGACTACGCTTCTATCTGCTCACACCAAGAACAGGTATCATTTTGAGGCCCTTGAGTTGTTTGACATGATGCTAAGTTCTGGTCAAAGCCCCAATGAATTCACCTTGTCCACTGCCTTAAGATCGTGTTCTGCCTTGGGAGCGTTTGAGTTTGGGGTTCAAATTCATGCCTCTGTGGTTAAGCTTGGGTTGGAGCTGAATCCGGTTCTGGGTACCACTTTGGTTGATTTGTACACAAAGTGTGATAGCACTGTGGAACGACACAAATTGCTTACCTTTGTGAAGGATGGTGATGTTGTGTCTTGGACAACCATGATCTCTTCATTGGTGGAGACTAGAAAATGGAGTGAAGCTCTACAACTCTATGTCAAAATGATTGAAGCGGGAGTTTACCCGAATGAGTTCACATTTGTTAAACTCTTAGGCGTGTCTTCTTTTATTGGTCGGGGAATGGGTTGTGGGAAAATACTGCACGCACAGTTAATCAGATTTGGTGTGGAAATGAATCTGGTGTTGAAGACAGCCATTGTTGATATGTATGCAAAATGCAGGCGGATGGAAGATGCAATTAAGGTCTCAAATCAGACACCCGAATGCGATGTGTACTTATGGACTACCATAATCGCTGGATTTATCCAAAATTTTCAGATCAGAGAGGCTGTTAATGCGTTTCTTGATATGGGATTGTCTAGAACTCAACCAAATAATTTTACATATGCTAGTTTATTGAATGCTAGCTCCTCAATTTTATCATTGGAGCTAGGGGAACAGTTTCATTCACAGGTCATCATGGTTGGATTGGAGGATGATATTTTTGTTGGAAATGCACTGGTAGATATGTACATGAAATGCTCCCACACTATTGCAAATGGTGTGAAAGCTTTTAGAGGGATAAACTCACCAAATGTCATCTCTTGGACTTCTTTAATTGCTGGTTTTGCAGAACATGGTTTGGAAGAAGAATCTTTTCAGTTGTTTGGTGAGATGCAAGCAGCTGGAGTGCAACCAAATTCCTTTACACTATCTGCTATTCTTGGAGCTTGCAGTAAAATGAAATCTCTTATTCAAACAATGAAAATCCATGGACATATCATAAAAACAAAAGCAGACATAGACATAGCTGTAGGGAATGCTCTTGTAGATGCTTATGCCGGGGGAGGAATGGCAGATGAAGCATGGTCTGTTATTCACAAGATGAACCACAGAGATCTCATCACATACACAAGTTTAGCAGCAAAATTAAACCAAAGGGGAGATCACGAAATGGCATTAGAAGTCATCGCTCATATGTGCAACGATGAGGTTAAGATGGATGAATTTAGCTTGGCAAGTTTTGTATCAGCAGCAGCTGGCTTAGGCACTATGGAAACTGGAAAACAGCTACATTGTTACTCAGTCAAATCAGGTTTTGAAATATGTAACTCAGTTTCAAATAGCCTTGTTCACTTGTACGGTAAGTGTGGTAGCATGCATGATGCATACAGAGCTTTCAAAGATATAAAGGAGCCAGATACAGTGTCATGGAATGGTTTGATATCTGGATTGGCATCAAATGGTCATATATCCGATGCTCTCTCTGCCTTTGATGACATGAGGTTAGCGGGAGTTAAACCTGATTCTTTCACATTCTTATCACTGATTTCTGCTTGCAGCCAAGGTAGTTTATTGAATCAGGGTCTTGATTATTTCTATTCCATGGAAAAAACATATGATATAACACCAAAGTTGGATCACTATGTGTGTTTAATGGATCTCCTTGGTAGAGGTGGTCGCCTAGAGGAAGCTCTGGGAGTTATTGAAACAATGCCTTTCATGCCAGATTCTGTAACTTATAAAACCTTATTAAATGCTTGCAAATTACATGGAAATGTGCCTCTGGGAGAAGATATGGCAAGGAGATGTCTTGAGCTTGATCCATGTGATCCTGCAGTATATTTGCTGCTTGCAAGCTTGTATGACAATGCCAGACTATCTGATTTCGGTGACAAGACTCGGAAGCTGATGAGAGAAAGAGGCTTAAGAAGAAGCCCCAGGCAGTGTTGGATGGAGGTAAGAGGTACAGTTCATGTCTTCTCTGCAAGTGAGAAGATAGATAAAGATGAGATTAATGAAAAGGTAGAGTATTTTATAACTGAAATGAAGAGCAGAGGGTATCCACACCAAGAGAGTGAAGATAAGTTATACCACCCAGAGCAATTAGCCTTAGCATTTGGTGTTCTAACTGTACCAATTGTGGCTCCAATACGCATAAACAAGAACTCTGCTATCTGCAATCACTGTCATTCTTTTATAATGCTTGTGACACAATTTGTTGATAGGGAGATAATTGTGAGGGATAGGAAACGATTCCATTTCTTTAAGGAAGGCCAGTGTTCATGTAGAGGTCACTCATAAAGTGTTGAAACATTTCCTTTATTTTGTATTTTTTAAGCATCTTACCTGGATGATCCTTACATGTTGTCTTTTTTTTTATGTTTTCCTCAAATAACTTGGGTTAACCTTTTATTCTTGTAATTCGCTGCGTTTTTACTTTGTACGCATTGTTGAATGAAACAAAATCGAGGGCTAAGTCTAAAATATCTTTTTTCTTCATTGTTCTAGAAAGATTCATTCTTTTATCTTTTAAATAAAAAGTGTTGTTTTGATACGTTGAGTTATTACCTTCTTCAAAAAGATCCCAGTCAGTTAGGCACTGTAAAGAGTATATTATTAGTATTTATTTTTTCACATAAAATTTAAAACTAAAATAATTTGAAATTGATTAACCTTTTTTTATTCTATCTTAAAAAAAATTTGTAATCTTCAACTTTGACGACTAACTAAATTGTTAGCTGTGAGTAATATGCAAATAGATTATTTAGGATTCTGAATCGTATTTGTTGTTATTGTTAGAGTAAAAATTACCAATTTTAATTAATTATACCTTAGCTGGCCATTTGATCATATAAGAACTCACATATTTAGACTTAACGTGCATGCTGCATTGCGTCATATAACATAACAAACATTTAACAAAAGCATTTGATGTATCACTTTCACCCTCTTCAATACTCATTGTAAAATAGACCATTTCGTAAAACACATCCTTCTTTTTTGGTTCTTATAAGAAAAGTTTAGAGAAATTGGTCCAAAACAGAATATATCACAATCAAGTTGAAACCCATATCTTTCATTTGGGTGGGTATGAAACATTTGTATTTATCTTATTTACGCACACACAATCACAATCATTAAAAAAATATAACAGAAATTCAGATTAAACTTCGTATCAATTTTCCATTGGATGTGCTCTGGCGTCATGCTTGCCGTGTTCACAATGATTTACAAACTTCTAGGTTTGAATTGTTCATAAACAAAAAAATAATCTCTGTTTTCTTTTCTTAATATCGTATTTGTTATTTCCTTGTTCTCATCCTTAATTATATACACATAAGATAAGATGCTTTCAACATAATCACGCGTTTTAGAAAAATAAGTTATTCATTTTACTTTGTTGAATTAAATAATGTATTAAATTTATTATCATTATTAATTACTTTTACTTTTTATTACCAACAAACATTTTCATTATTTATACTAAGGAAATCAAATTTAATGTATAAAAACTATAAAATTACGTGGCAGATATTTGGTCCGAGATTACCCACGTGGCAGATCTTAGGTGCAGAGATCCAAGTGTGACGGCTTCGATTTGGAGAATGAGAATCCGACGATGCGCACACTCTATTATGATCCTACGGTCACCGATGGAGGTAAAATTCAAAGGCGCAACCACGTGAACCGAAACCGGTTCGCAAGAAGTCAGAACCAAACCGGTTTGGTTCTTCGAGCCCGAGTCCGAGACGACGTCACTTCGATGCAAAACTTGCTGCACAAGAAGGCGGTGATGGGGTCAGCGAATGTCACCGTCATCGTCCACGTCGGTTTCCATGTCCGGGTCGGGTTCAAGATCGCCGTTTTCCGGTGGATCTTCCGACGGCGACGTTGGAGAGTGTGGTGGAGAAGAAGAAGAAGAAGAAAAGGGGGCCGCTTGGAAGGAGAGTGACCCGGGTAACGGCGGCGGATTCGTTGTCGGATTCTTATTCCGGGTGCTTCCGGCGAGCGAGTTCCGGTGGGTTGGCCGGGGATGCGAGTGGTCTCCGGTGTACGTAACGATGAACATGTCGGTTTCAGTGTTACTCCGTTCAACTTGTTTTCGAGCCATACAACCTTTGGAGCTGCTACACCTATAGTAATTCCTAGGAATATGTGTGTGTAACTAGGTATTAGCATTTTCCCGAGAAACTAACAGAAACTGAATGGGAAAATCGGTGAGAATTTAAATTTATGAGTATATGCGTGTGATTCATACCTTGGATACGGAGAACCCTTAATTGGTTTCTGCCCGTATTTTCGCCATGCCCACAAATCTGCTGAGAGGTTATCTGCAGTTACCTGGCACACCATTTTCTTCTGTTGGCTTTTTCTACAAAACAAGAAAAGGGAATAGTAAATGCAAAAAAATATATTGTCTTTATATCCGTGAATTTGAAAGCTCAATTATTTGGTTGGGTTGCAAATTAAACAAATTATTGACGAAAAAAGTTGATACCTTTTTCTGGATTTGGGTGTTTGAGGTTGTGTGTTTGGTGAAACTGTGGGAGAATTGTTCTGGGGTGAAGGAAATTCGTGTTTGTGAAGTAGCTGTAGTTGATTCTGTTGGTGTTGTTGATGGTGAGGGAATCTGTTGAAACTGGGAGTGGAGGGTTCTGGCGGAAAATGAGGCGAAATGAGAAGGTGGTCACTAATTTGCTGGGTGTCCTGTTGTGCAAAATAAGGAGAATTAGGATTGATGCGAGGAGCATTAAGGGTAGTGGTGGTGGTGGTGGTGGTGGGGTTAAAGGGTGAAAAGAATTGGTGTAGGTGATGAAAGTCATTGGTGATGGGTTCCACTGTATTGGGAAAAGAAAATGCATCGTATTTGTGTTCCTTTACAATGGAAGTAGTATTGGTGGTGGTTTGTGGAATTGGTGTGGTGGAAGTATTGGTAGGTGATTGACAGCTTCGAACGATGGCAAAGAGATCCCAGTCCTCATCCATTTATGCAGGGCAAAGAGAGTTTTGGGTATGTTATGGCTATAAAGAGGATAAAAATGGGTTTAGCTTTTGTTTTCCGAAGCAAGAAAGTTTGGGAGAAAAGATGGCGCTGACTTTTGGGGTGAATGGGAAGAGAAAGAGGAGAGGAAGAAAGAAGAGGGGTTGGTGGAGCACTTACTGAGTTGGGCAATTAATTATTTATACTTGAAAATTGAAAAGAGAGCATGTGAAAGTGGAATTTTGTAGGGGTTGGGGGAGTTAGAGAGATAGATAGATATGCTTTGGTTGCTTAGTTGTTTTTTTTTTTTTTATCTCTAAAAATAAAATAGAGAAATTGATTGGCTTTTTCATTGACATTGTGAAAATGTCAAAGGGGGACCCTAAGTTAAGGGTGATGATGATTCTGATAGCATGAGTTGAGTGGGAAAGTTTGTGTCCTGTTCTCACACTCACATTAACAGTTGGGTTGTTAACAAACAGCATTGGGATCTGATTGGGCAGTGCATGAACTCAAGTCTGGAGGGTACGTACAGGTTTCTCACGCGCCCTTCTGTCGCGTTGGGGTCACTCTCTCATCTTCTTCACCATCACATGACTGCTTGTCATATCCATCCACTCTATTTTTCTCTGAAATTAGACGAAGAAAGGGAAAACAAATCTAATACTGCATTAGGTTAATGATTTTAGTAAAAATATCAGATTATAGAAAACTTTTATAAATACAATTATAAGTTCTTTGATTTTTTTACTATAAAAAAGAATAATACATGTGTCATTTTTTACATTAAATTCTTAGTACTATCATGTATTTCTTTATTTTTATTTTATTTTTTAAGAGATTATTTAATAAGTATTTTAACAGATACATATAATACATTTATACCTTTTACGTTGATACACACAGAAATAAAATACAAATTTTATACTGTGCAAATACAATAAATATAAATTTTTACTTTAAAATGAAAGAACTTTAGTTAAAGGGTGCTGATATCTTAATCAACATATACTTGACAATTGAAAAAATAATATTTTAATTATATTTAATTTAAAATATTATTATATTACAATAGGTACATTATTATTTCTCATTTGAGATGTAAAAGGGTTGTATTGAAAAAAGGGCAAAGTTTAATTTTCAAAAACAAGAATGTATAATAATAATAATGATACTTTGATAATCTATTTCAATATATAAACTGATATAAAGAAATTATTTTCATCATTTCATACAAAATTAAAATTTTGGGTAAAAAAATTAGATTTAAACTAATATAAGTTGTTAATATATCATTTTTAATATATAATAAAAAAATTATTGCATAAAACTACATTGATAAGTAACTTAAAGAATAACGTTTTCATCATTAATTTTAAGGGAGTCAATCCCTTTAAAATATTTTAATTTATTAAGTTATATTGATGTTAAAAAAAACATAAAACTTATTTAAGACCTAAAATATTTGTCTTTCATTCAACAACAAGTTCTTGATAAATTATTTTTAATTACAATAAGTTTTTGTAGAAAAAAAAATTAAAATCACACTTGAACTTTTTTTTTATATTTTTGCACTCCTTTGTCATTTTTATTTCAAAAAATTAAAAAAAAATGTCTTATATTAAACGTCACATAAAAATAACCTTTTCCCTTCTAAACAAATTATTTTGTTTGGAAAAGTTGTATAAGTTATTGCTGCTATTGTTTGATTTTCATTAAGACACTAAATATTGTCTCTCATTAATGCTTATTTAGATAGAAAACCTGTATTATTTTCTTGTGGCGCATAGTATTCAACTGTACTATTATTCAATAGAAATTAAAAACTTGGATTAAAGTTTGAATTTCGAATTACCTAAATTTTTAATGTTTCATTGGGAGAAGATTTCAAACTAAAGTACAGGACGTGAAATGTTTTATTCTTTATCCAAATACGAAAGTGTTCAAAACTAAGGTGGCAAAATATATATATATATATATATATATATATATATATATATATATATATAGTGTTCTTTTATTTTAAATTAGGGCAAAATAATTAACTTCAACCATTCATTTTACACTGAAACGTGCATGATGATAGATTTTTTATGAAAATAAATAAAATATAATCAGTTATAAAATTAATCTATTAATGTGATTATAAATTTACATAAAATATCTAATAAAAAGTTGCTTTATTGACACTTCATATTAATTGAACATGTTTATATTATTATATTTGCATGATTATAGTTTAAATTATTATTATTATTTTTATTTACTAGTAATAACCTGTGTGGTCGGACAGTAAATGTTGAACAAATAATGAGGTAACCGAGTTTTGTTTTCTTTCTTCGCTCCTTACTTTAATAATTCCTTCATTTTGATCAGGCTGATCAGGCTTCCCTTCATTCCTTCGCTCCTTGCTCTCTACCTTCGACTCTCGGTAATAAAGACACTTGCAAAAAGTGTTCCGACGTTCAACTAGATGTTTGGTATTCGGTGCAATAAATACATAATAATGACATACTTTTGTCTTGATTGTTGTGCCTATTTATACGTTTATAATCAATCTTATTACTCTTTGACTGATATAAGGATCGAGATTAAAAACGTTTTACCTAATTTTCTGTACTGCTTAACCTTTAATCATCCTTTAATTTTCTGACCACTACAAATTAGTTGAACAAAAAGTAATTACAATAATAAAAATTCAATTTATTTTTATATTGATTAGTTTTTTATACTTTAAAACTTCAATCTTTAATCTTTATAATTTTATTTAATACCATATCTTAAATAAATAAACAAATATTATTTTATTAAATATGAAAACATCTTTATTATTTATTAAAAAAAAGAGTTATTAGAAAATATCTACTGTGGTGACATGTAAAGAAGTTAAAAAAGAAAACAATAAGAAATGCACGCGCTAAATTGGTGAGTGTGTCCCTTTGGAGGCTGACACACAAAAATTGGAGCTTTCCAGAATATATGGGTTTTGGAAAATGACAAAAACCATAGCCATTAAATTTGGGAAATGGTTGAATCTCCACTTAATTTGGGGCCAACATAATAGATGGACACATTCGTGTTACAACGGAATCAAATGATTTCACTATATCATCACATCTTTCAACTCCTCCTTTTAAATCTTTTCTTCTTATAAGTTTTTTATTATATATGCTTTTATCTTTTTCTATTTTAAGGTCCCAAAATTAAATTTAAATGTCTCGGCTGATAGATAAATTTGGGGCCATAATATATTTTATATTACCATATATATAATGTTAAAATGTTTTTTATAGCAAAAAATATAATTAATGAAATATAGCATTTCAGGAATTCTTGTATACAAAAATGTTAAAAGGTTGACCCAATTATTCTAATTACTTGAAATTTCAGAATATAAGATTATATATTATGAAGTGGACTTTAAGCCTAACTCAATCCCATAAAACTGGCTCATAAGGTTGAGGTTTGTACCTACTTATATACAATGAAATGTCCTCATCTTTAGTCGATGTGAGATCTCCAATGCACCCCTCACGTCGAGAGTGACAACTTGTACGTGGGATAACATATTATGGGTGGTCCGATAACGGCTTGATAGCGGGTGACCTGATAAACCCAACAAACACTCGCTAGGATAGGCTCGAAATGACTCTCATACCATATTACGAAGTGAACTTTAGCCCCATAAAACCGACTCATGAGGTGAGGTTTGCATCCACTTATATATAATAAAATGTTATTAATCTCTAGTGGATGTGAGATTTCCAACATTATATTTAGTTGTATATGCTAGTGTAAAAGAGATGGAAGTGTTATACATTAATGATACAAATTAACAAAGAAGTAAATAAAGTATAGTAATAAAAGTCAGCAAAATGTTATTATTCAAATAAGGAAGAACAATAATAAAGATGACAAACTCTTTTTTTCTGTCATGATATAATCTTAATATTTTTCACCACATGAACTGTTACATGATTTTTTTAGATTTTAATTATTATCTCAATCTCTTTTTTTTTTTGTGGCTAGACTCATTTTGTAACCAATGGATGTATCATTAAACAATTACACTCAATGTATTAATTTAAAAATATAATACTATTATTAGTATTTTTTTTATCATTAACTCAAAATAAATTATAATAACTAACTGGTTTTTGTTAATAAATTTATGATTTTTTACATCAAATCAATATTTTTAATTATCATACGAAAGGTTTTTAAATTATCAATAAAATAATATTTATTAATCAAACTAATTTTAAAAAAAAATAAATCAAAAGTTCCAAATGCATTTCTATTGTTATTTATTATTAGTAAATCACTTTTTCAAAATATATGAGTTTATACTTTTTAGGTTCCTTTACAAAATCCATGAAAATGAATGTTTATAGAAAATATAATAGAGTATTGCTATATTGACAACATACATCAAATTACAATTGAAAAAGAAAAACATTTTTTTATTATGATAAATCAATGTTTTTAGTAGGTGTTTTCTTGAATTTGGTTTGGTTGTTCCTTAGTTAAGTTGGAAGGTGTTTCTTGGTTGGAGGTTGGTAAGGTGCTAGCTCTTTATGTATAAGGATTGAACCATCCTTTATTTATTTTTTATTGGTGATATAAAAAAATATTTTTAGCAGGTAATAGAAAACTGTATGAGAATATGAATTGTGAATTATTTCTTAGGCATCTTTGATGACGGTGAAAGTGTATGTATGCATGCAGTAGATGTGCAGAAAATTATTCAGTGATAACAGTAAGTATTAAAAATTGAAAAAAAAAAAAGACAGAGCAAGGAGCTTGAGGAAGCTAAGGTTGAGTGAAAATATAAAACAAGTTTTGTAAGGGACCACCACTATGAAATGTGATGCAAACCCATTAATTTGTGCCCTTGGTTGTGGGAGGGGTCCAAATTTTTCAGGTAAAAGAATGAAATCTTTCAACGATTGCCCTTCATTCTTCATTCCTTTAATTAGTACGTGTTTGGTTGGCAGGTTCGGTCAATGGAATACCCTACAAAACTTCTCTTAGACTGTCATCCTTACCTCTCTTTCACCAAAGTCCACTCCAACAAAACATTATATGGTCTCAGATATCTCCGGTCGCACCTAGACATACCATGTTCCAATCATATAATATTTCTTGATTTATTGAAAAGATATTTACTTAACTGTTAAATTTAACATATTTAATTAATAATATGTCAGATTAATATGAGAACTTAACGTTCATATTCATGTTAATCGGATCAATATCTTATAAACTTAATTTTATTTTATTCTATATATATTCATCATACTCAGTTTTATGTATGTATTTAATTGCATTGATTACCTATAACCATAAAATACTAAATAATAACTTGAATATCAAAAAATGTTTTACAAGTATCCTCACATACAAGTCGATTACCCAGAGTTATTCTCAACAAAGACGAAAAAAATATAAACAAACAAAACTATCATGATGAGATATTCCTTGCTCATAAAAAACATTAACAAAATATTTAATATTTCTTAAATACTCATTTAAACTTTGGAGTTCATTAGCTTGTTAATCCCTAATATGGCTTAACCTAATAAACTAGTGTCTAGATTTTTCAGTTAATAAAATTGATATGGAGTATGACTCTTTAATATGAGCAAATATGGAACCTTTACATATACATGCATGTACTTGAACACTCTTGTGATTTAAACAATAAGTTGACAGTATTGACTAATGAGTTTTCAATCATTATCGTTATCTGTATGTCACATGGGGAAGATTTTCATGAATTAATGTATGTATGCGTGCAGATGCCAAGATTTTACTGTAGACGGTTCAAAATTGAATCAATTAAAGGAAATAATTGAAAATTGACATTTTATTATGTTTTTTTAATTGAGTAACTTAGTTCAAAATTTGGAGTGAAAATATAATTAACATAGAGAAAGACTTGCTTACTATATTTAAATATTATTTTTGCAAGAACTTAAGAAACAAATTTTTTTCTTTTGAACTTTTTACTTCTCGGTCTTCTATCTCAGTTTGGACTTGAATATGATTTGTGGACTCCTACTTGTTGAACTAGGTCAATTAGATCTCTCGGCCTTCAGAGTCTTAGTATAACGTACCTCACTTCTTCACAAAGGGCTCTATTTATAGTGTTTGATTTATGGGCCTTGACCCTTATGGGTTGAATATCGGTTGTCAACTAACATGCATAGTGGTTCCTTAATGCTAGGAACGTATATCTTTCAGTTTTATTTGTTATGTTGGAGATATTTTTCGTATACTTCGAAGTGTAAGTTGACTCATTCAACGTCATCATAATTGTTGTTACTTGTTTATTTATTATCTACGTTTGTGCTATTTGACTTGATCGGTCAGTTGTACTGACTCATCTAGTAATGACTAATATAAATAAAAATAAAACTTTAGAATTCTAATTATTTTATCAAAATCAATATTATTTCATTTTATAGTTAAAATTAAAATCAAATAAACCAATACATAAACTAATGTTGTTTGATAAAGATAATTAAGATTTTAGAACTTCAATTTTATATTGTATAAATTTGTGATATTTTACTTTATATTGAAAAATCAAATTGTCACATCCTAATCATCCTAATGGATTATAGTGATTCAATTGAAAAATATATTTTTTTAGATAATTAATAAAATAATTTTTTTTAATAAAAATTTAATTAAAAATATTTAAATTTATTAAAGATTTTAAATTTAATTATTTTTTTTTATATTTTTATGTGGATATACGTAAAAAAATCTTGATGCAGAATAATAGTGTACACTATCTTAATTGATAACAAAATCAAATAAAAAAAATTAATTAAAAAATATAAAATTTTAGATATTCAATAAAATATTTTTTAACAAAAAATTAATTAAAAATATTTAATTTTATAATACACTTAAAAATTTCTTATTCAACCCAACTTTTTTTCACTTCTAGATGGCTAAGTTCACTATAGTCATATTAAACACGTGCTAATGAACGGCATCGGACATCAAAATATCTACATATATGCTCTCACATACCTTTTATGTATAATTATTTATTTAAAAATAACTTAAAAGCACTTTTTTTCTCAGAAATATTTTTAAAATTTTGATCGAATTAGTATTTATTTACTTTCATAATCAAGATTTCGCCTTGTTTTATCTTTTTTTCCCCTAATAATCTCTATGCATTAAAAAAAGATTTTACTAACGTATATATAAGTTCTTTTTTCCAAAAAAACTCATTTTAAAATAAAAATCTGCAAAATGAACTTGTGCCAACATTATTTACTGGAATAGAATTGTTTACTATTCACGTTCCATTATCGGAAAATCAAATTTGCAATGTAAAATAATATTATCAATGCTGGAAAATATGTTGTTATTCGGTCATCGAAAGATCGAATTCTCAATTGTGAATAATGTTGTTAGGTGTCGGAAATGCACTCGAATTTCAGTCTTTCAAAGCCGAATTTTCAAGTGTAAACAGTGTCAATTAACGTGTAAACCCACTTAGAATTTGGTCTTTGTTTGGATAGTGAAATTATGACAAAATTATCCATTTTTTTTTCAAAACTTAATGAAAGGATAAGAATTTTGAGTAAAAAAACAACTGAATTACTGCTTTCCAAAAACCAAATTCCAGCCAAATTTTCACTACTGGTGACTATAACATTATGAGGAACAGTGAACATGTGTATTTTGGTAAATAATGTTGGGATATGTTTATATGCAATTTTTTTTAATGAGTATACTGTGGGAAAAAAATGTTCCATGAAAACTTAGTAAAATTTTGCACTTTCTTTGATCACAATTGAAGAGAAGTGGAAGGTGGTTGGAAAGGAAGAGAAAATTAGGAACACAATCCTTTCCTTTGGCCATTCCACCACTCACTACACACAGACTATAGGCAGAGTATTTTCCACTCACACGTGTCTTCAGAAGAAGAAGAAGAAAAAAGGGTGAAAGAAATAGCTATTTAAGTAATTTTAAGTAATTTATTTCACACTATTACAAAATAGAACAGAGATGAACAAAAGGGAACAGAGATAAACAAAAGAGTAGACTGAAGACAAAGGATATGAGAATGAATATCTATTCTTTCTTGTTATTCAAATCAAAACAAATGGTGGTATGAATATATACAATTAATATACTCATTCTAGGGTTTAACTAAAAAAGGAAATAATCAATATTAAATACTAGAATCATAATACACAAAAATAAAATAAAGGTTATTCCCTTCTATAAAGAAAAATAACTGATAATTAGAAAATACACACAATTATTCTTTTTTGTATAAAGAGAAGCAACTGATAATTAGAGAAGACTCTCAATTAATATTAGGATTCTTCTGTAACTCTGGTATCCGTATCCTTTAATACACACAAATAAATATTTTATCATCCAAAGTCAAATGATGCAGTCTAAAGAGCAGCAAAACAAAAAGGGGACTTTTTGCTTGGGAAGAATTAGGAATCCCTTTCTGAATTGGAGATCCTCCAAATGATGCTTTCTTATTTGATTCCTCTTCTAATTTTTAACCTCTTTTTCAACTATCACCCAATGTTTCACACACTTCTTTTCATGGTAGCCAATGAAAAAGCACCCTCGAGACTACCCAGTAGCCTTCTATGAGAAGTTTTAATTTTTAATTTCTTAACTATTACCGAAAGTCACACCAGGGACATTAGTGAAAGCTTGTTGCATAGATACAAAGAAATTTGATGAGTGGGACTGTTGAGTTTGGTATATATCCAGTTTGTGTGCAGTGAGATTGGTTAGGGGAGATGACCAATGATGAAAATCATGAAAATGTTATTTGGCCAGATTTGCATTATTTGACCGATAAATGTGAAAGTAACCGAAGGCAAGATAATAACCGATATGCGCTACTTTCCTATCTGTCTGCACTTTCTCTTTTACATTGGAGTTGAAAAACAATAATAGCCCTATGACTTCTCAATCACAATCACAATCTAACTTTGTGGTATAGCCACGTTAAGATAATGCATGCATTCCTAGAGGCCTTCTACAGAGATTAGATTTTGCAGAATCAACGTGCTCACGATATTTGTCACCACCACACATCATTACATCTCAGCAAATCTTCAAATATTTGCTTATCTTTGGTTTCAAACACTGGATTCATTATTTGTCTTCTATCATCTTTTTCTTTCTAATGTCACGTTTCTACTTGTGATTTGCTAAGCTTGCATCTATTCCTATGTAATTCCCGCTTTGAAATGGCTAGTCAGCTTTGTACAACGTAACACTTCATCGTTACTGTGGAAGACAAATATGGATATGCTCTCGGAGTTGGAGTAACTATGATAAGAATGACATGATGTAGAGGATGGAGATGAAGATAACTTGGATAAAAATCACAGTGACGACTATCATTTGATCAGAAATTCATATCTCTGTTGGCAATGAACTTTTGAGGATTATATTCATTTCTCATTGACTTGTATAGCTGGAAAGGAAACTTCATGCATTTTGCCAAAACATCGGGTATGGTAAGTATAGGTAGTTGGAATTCATTATAAGGAGTATGCTGACACCTTTATGATGATAAAGTTAAAAAAGGGTGTTCTGGCTTCTGCTTTGTTCATTTGTTCGTGCCAGTGAAATAAATAAATTATCGATGATTCATATTTAGATCTAAAGACTTGGACATAATACAGAACACTCTTCAGCCAATCAGTTCAGGCAAGCAAACCCGTTCGAAGTAGGAGAAACTGTTGGCATGATTAATGGTGATGTGCTCAATTTTTGGATCACTTACAAATAATGCAGCAGAGGAAGAGAATATTGAAAATTGTGATTTTGTCTTGAATGAGAAAACAATATACTACTGGGGAATGAATAAAGTTCAGGTGTTATCAGCACATGGAAATCTGGTGAGTTTAATGCTGCGAACATGGATGTACAATGGATTACACTTTGTTCATATTCATTGATAGTGTTTTTTTACTTAGAAATTTGCTTAGGCTAGTTATGCAATAACTGACAAATGACACACGAATCTGCTTCCCCTCCCACCTATCTATGTCATCACATCCAACATTTCATTCCATCAATCTGCTTACAATTTTATAATATATCACAGTTGACAATAATAAACCAATAATTGAAAAGTAATGAACTTTTACCTTTTAAAAGTCAACCCAAAATCTGTGTATAAATTATTTTCTTTCTCTGCAAAATTTAGTATCAAAGGCGGGTTTTGGCTCAATAGTAAGGTACTGAGGTCACATGTTGAACTTCTGGGAAGGGTCCTTTTACTTATTTACCTCCCTCTGACATCATTACGTGGAAGCTTCATGCACTACACGCATCTACCCTTATAAAAGCTTCAGTACTGTAAGTACTTTAAGAGATGATAACTTCATGCTTTGTATTCTACATTTCTAGTCGCTGGAAAGTAGAACAACTGTAATGGGTGGAGCACCAACAAAGGAATCTAGGTCCCTGTTTGATGTATCTATCATAGAATTAGTTCCCCCATGTTCTACGGTGTAAACTTATTAGGCAGTAAGTTATGTAACTGATATCATTCAAACCCATTAGCCACTCCTCAGATTGAGAGCTCGTCTGTGTTTATTGCCAAACATCATCACCTTAGCACAAAAAAAATATTTTACAATAAGTATCTTGGATATTTAAAATCAGGTTTGCCTCGATGATGCATTTATGTGTTTGACTACAAATACAAACATGCCCTTATCAAGTGGGACAGCCTTGTGTGAACTGCATTGAGATTCCACCTTTGTTCAATGCTTAAACATTATGGTAACTTGATTTTCAACAAGTGATAAAGAAATGAAAGATATTATTTGTTGGTCTAGTTAAGTTTTAGAAATAAAATGCTTAGCTGGTGTTAAAAATCCTAATCTGGTTACATTAAGTGATCATTATTCTTTGGCTGGAAAAGAAGACAGCTACTAATTTTGGCACTCGTAGAAATAGCAGATAGCATGAAAAGCTCAACCCAACGCTATTAAACAGAGCTTACAAAATCATCTCTCGTCTGAAAGCTGGGGAAGAAAATATTACACAATCCCTCAATCTCTCCACGGAGAAGGATATACAAGTGAAGGTACTGCACAAATTGTGAAGTTATTTTGATAATGAGGAGACGAAAGAAAGCATGGATTTAAACCATGAAGAAGAGGAACAATACCATAACAAACAAGGTTATAAGAAGCCCAATAGAAAGAAGAAAAAACCCAGCTAGATGAGAGATTATGTTACTTGTGAGGATAAGCATAAGGATAAAAGGGGTAGCAAATATGAAGCACATGTTCTATGCAAATTTGTCTCTTTTTTTTCCTTATTATTGGTTAGGCACAACAAACTATATCTATAACAGACCTCCTTTTGCACGAGGAGGAATGAAAGATTTTACCTCTTTCTTCTAATCCTCTTCTCTCTCTCTATTCAGTTTTTCCCCCTACTCCTTCTATTTTCTTACTGCTGCAGGTGGATTAATCATAGTCATGGGTAACATTTTCCCCAGGAGGTTCTTTTGCCATAGAGTAACTTATATTTAAAGTTGCCTCGTTCCATTCAACCAAAAAATATATATACATCTAATACCAAATTCAAAAAGTGGACAGTGGTAGCATTAATTAGCGATCCGGTTAATATGTCAAGAGAAGTTTTCTAAATAACAACTAGTTGAATATCATAAATATGGAATGAATCAAACTGATGATAAACCATAACACGGCATTTCTGTGAGCAAGCATATATATGCTTATACTATTATGTATGCTGTTGTAGTTGATCATCACACTTGATTTGAATTTATTGCAGGAATCACAATTTTTCTGCGTTGAGAACCTTTGGTTAGACCCAAGGATTTATTCAGGAACTCAAGTCTAAATGCTGACCTTTTTTCATAATACAAAGTTTAATTTCTTTATATTTCACTTCTCTGTGACATGTTTTCTCATGGCATGCACTGCACCTCTAAACACCAACAATGTTTACCAAGATAATTTTTTACAGGATGCACGTCAGATTAATGGTCTAATACAGGCTAATTCAAAATAGATTTTATTCGGCTATCATCCTTTCCTTTCCTTCTGAAATGGCTCCATTGTGTTTATGTATTGGGGTCATCTGATTTTAGTAGTTTGACAACACCTTGAGATGCCTGGCGTTAGAAGATAAATTGCAGCTCGTAGATTTGCAAATTGGTGCTTTTAATCTTCTATTGGTATATGGATGCAAGGAATTAATCCTCTCATGTTAATTTTTCATACGGCCATATCATGTGAAGAGATAGATACAAAACTTTAATGTTATGATTATAAAATTCTGAGAGGATCCATTCTCACAATATGTATGAAGGATTGCTAAGATGATCAAAGGAGAAACTGCCTTCTCTATTACATCAGAAGAAAGTTACAAAACCTGTTTAAAGTTTCCCTTCTAGAGTGAGTTGTGGCATGTCCGATGCATTGAGAACAAAATAATCATAAGGCAATTTCACATTGTATAGTGAAGTAAGGCATAAAGTTGATTTATACTGCCAACAAGATGGCTAATAACTGCCGAAGTAAGTCTTTAGGCATTTGTAAATGAGAAAAGAGTAGCAATGCCATAGGTGACATGATTCATGGACATGTTCCCAACTTCTCCCTTGGTAAAGGAACAACTTTTATGTTACACTTACTAGTATATTATTGTAAAAAGCATCTAGAAACATTAATAACTAACTGCATAAAGTTCTTTAAAGCACTGCACGATGGCGAACTTCATAAATCTTATTGAACCATTCAGCACACACACACACAATATAATTTACCTAGCTCCTTGTGTAAGTCTCATACACCAACTGTGCTGCGATCATATCTACAACAGCAGAACCAACAGACTTGAACACAGTTATCTGCTCAGAACTGCTTCTCCCAACCTTATCACCTCTGACAAGCTCCACCAAACACCCTCCAATCTCATCTTTCTTGATGACCCCTCTCTCAAAAGCCCCCACCAGCTCCCCTGCTTCATCTATCGCAGCTTCATTGTCCACAAACACCCTTCCCCTCCTTATGGCTTCGTCATCACACTCCATCATCGAAGGCGTGAAGGAACCCACCAAATCCAAATGAGCTCCAGCCTTCAACCTCCCCCCCTTCACAAGGGGTATCTCGGAATTCGTGGCACAACTCACAATGTCCCCCAATCCGACAACCTCATCCAAACACCCACAACCCTCAAAACACACCCCAGCAAATTCCCCACTTTCCTTAAGTTTGTTGGCCAAAGTGGCTGCCTTTTCCACAGTTCTGTTCCAGACGAGGACTTTTCTTAAACTGGGTACGGCTGAAAGATGGGCTTTAATCAGGTGCGGTGCCAGGGCACCAGCACCAACCATAACCAGAACCTGGCTGTCATGTCTGGCTAGGTATTTGGAAGCCAAGCCAGATACGCATGAGGTTCGGTAAAGGGTGAGTTCGGTGGAATCCATGGAAGCTAGGGTTTGGCCAGTGGTGGAACTGAAAAGGACATAGCTTCCCTGCACGCCGGGTAAATTGAGGGCGGAGTTTTGCGGAAAATGGGTGACGAGTTTGACACCAACGTAAGGGAAAGACGGGGAAGAGGGCCAACAGGGCATGAGGAGAAGGGAGGAAGAAGAAGAAGAGAGAGAGTAGTGTTGGCGAATTGGGGTTTGGAGAATGGTTGAGGCTTGAGGGAGTGTGGATCGGAAGTGGTTTATGAGAGTGTGATGGGTGAGGATAGTGCATAAGCTATCTGCGGATATGAGGATCGGAGAAGAAGATGCATTGGTGCTGCTGGTTTCGTCTTTGTTGGTGACAGCCATTGAAGTTGTTCTTAGGAGAGGACTGTGAAGAAGACGTAAGGCTTTGTGTGAACAAGTTTGGAAGTTAGACACTTTCCCAGGAGTCTACCTATGTCAACTTAAACAATGAAAAATTAAAAAAAAAATAATAAGTTAAATATAGTTTTAATTCCTCCAAATTACAAATAATTTTTTATTCTCTAAAAATAAATTATCTTTTTATTCATTTATTAAAATATATCGTGGTTTTTCTCTATATAAACAAATTAGTAAAGGGGTATACGTAAATCTAACCCATTTTCACAAATGAATAGGCAATCATTATGTTAAAAATACATTTAAAATAACAATAATAATAATAAATTATCATAAGATAATTTTTCTTTTGGTTTCTTTATGGAAATGGAAAGAAAAATAGTAAAGCTTATATAACATTAATTTCTTTTATAAAATAGGTTTAATATATATTTTTTAATTTTATTATGGTGATTTTCTTTAAATTTTATGTTACTACTTTAAATATTCTCAATTTAATTTTTTGAAAACAAAATAATGTAATTTCTTTTGTTTGTCAAGTTGATGATAGAACATTAATTACTCATGTTACACAACATGCTATTTCTGTTAAGTCAATTTTAATCGTAGATATTTCATTAGTTATTTATGTCACTTAAGTAATTGTTATAAGGTTTTGTTACCAAACTATATTAATTCATGTTTAAGAAAAGTGAGTAAATTAAAAATAAATATTATAATGGTTAAAAAAAACTATTAAACTTATAAATATAGATGATTTTTTTGTATACTTTAAATTATTTCTTTTTTAAACCAAAGAAAAACGCGAAGAGGATCTAATAGATCTTTATAATATGTTTTTGTTTGGGCCTGTAGGTAGGCCTAACCTCATGATAAGCATCGCTTTTATAAGGTATTGGCAAATGCTCCTGCACCATATAAATTCTAGCATGCACCCAACCTGTTATTAAAAAGACAAAAATGTCCTTCCAAAATGACGAAAATATCCTTAAACAAGAGAGTGTAAATAAAATTACTTTCGAAACCTTTTATCCGGAAATATTCTGGATTGGATATTCAGAACACATTTTTTAATTCCAGAAAAGCATGTTCTAGATTTTCTTATTCGGAATGTATTTTTTTTTTTTTTTTTAATTATACTTACTATTTCAGATTTTTAAATCCGAAATAAGGATAGTTTTTAAAATTTTTAAAAAATATATAGTGCAGGTTAAAATTGATATGGTGGAGGAAGAAATTGCCGAATTGGTATGGGTGTTTCAACAAACCTTTGCCTGCATCTCATTATTTTTGAAAAAGATTATTTTATTCTTTTAAAAATAATTTTTTGAATTATTTTTTTTAAAATGTCTCCATAATATATTTTATGAATTTTGAGTTTACTATTTGAAATTCAAAAAAATATGTTTTCATTAAAAAAAACCATTAAATAGAAACCAATTTTAGAGATAAAAAATAATTAGTTGAAGACTATTTTAAAGATTAAAAGAATTATTGATTTCTAAATTAGTTTTTATTATTGATAAATAATTTTTAAATTGATATCTAATTAATGTTAGTATTTATTTATTTCCAATCTTCTTTAAAATTTTATTTATTAATTAACCTACAAAATTATCGTAGTAATAAAAAAATAAAACTTAGATAATCTCACTGCCATCTTATAATTTAGATACTTTTTGACAGAAAAAAAAAAATTACACGAGATATTACTTCGGACATAATGTTGGATTGGGATTTAAAAAGTAGCCTTCGTTTTAAAATATATCATCATCATTTTTTTAATTTTTTTTTATGCAAGTACTCATCTCTCCTTTATATGTCTGAGTTGAGACAGCAACAAATAATTTGAGTTCTGAATACTAGTGCGCATTTCCCTTTTAACGAGTTTCCCATGAACGAAAGGCTCTGGTAGAAACACAAAAGAAGTAAAGTGTTTTACGCAGAGAAAGTGAAGTGGAGAACGAAATTAAAGCACTTTATTTTCCAATTCTTTGACATCCTTTTGTACTCTGCTTAAACTCATTTTATTCTCTTTCGATATCTGCAAATTCCAACAATTTTCTTCATTGAAGTTCTCTGGTGGGCAAATGATAATTGGTGTATGTGAATGACGTGATTTTACAGATTATACTAATCATTACGATCTTAGTTCAGGTTTCCTGGTCACTTTTGAGTATGAAATAAGAAATAACTATGCGTTCAAGGTTGGTAAATGATTTATAATCTCACTTTTAAGTAAATGATGTAGCCAACTTTCGGCCAAAAAAAAAGAAGAAAAGAGATTAAAACATTTGAACATTCAACTCGGAATATTATAGTAAAAAATATGTTCTTCATCGTTATATCATTCTTCTGAAGACATTACACCTACAACAACTGTTAATACTGGAATCCAATTCACATGATTCCCTCCTTTATAATCATATATAAATTGCTTCTTACTATGATAGGCGTAGTTTTTATTTCTAATTTTCACTGTTATGCAGAAAATTGGAAAGCCCTGCCATTGCATTACACTACTAGGATCTTCTATTGAAGTTAGGGCAAGATCAAATAATTTTTTTGATGTGGCAAAATGATTTGGTAAAACCTAAAGATTTAAGCAAGTGCCTTGAACGTGCCACTGCCACTTACATACAACAAATATGCTCGGAAATCCTGCAGTTTGATGTGTCAAGGGGTGAATCTACATGGAATTTAAAAAAGGAAACGAAATACAAAGCATGCATACATAAAATTAGCAGCGGAACAAAGCAACCAAAGAGAAGAGACAAAAAGAAAAAGTAATGTTGCTACAATGATTTGATATGTACTAATTAAATGCCTACTAAGGCATCAATCTTTGAGGAAATGCTCCAACTGGTGCTGGAAAGGCTCCACTGATCAGAAATCATACCTGCAGCTGAAGATGAAATACCACCACCAACCCCACATTTTGCTACCATCCTTACACTCTCTATCAACTCCTTGGTGCGAGCCTCTTGTGCCAAAATGTCAAGCAACTGTTCTGGGGTGATCACAAGCTTCACTTTCCAAAACCTACTGCTACCACCAAGGCCACCAATGTTGCAGCTACTATTATTACCACTGCTTCTGCTAGAGAATGGTTCATTGGAGGATCTCTTGAGCAACCCCATTCCCTGGTGGTGGTGCTGGTAGTCCAAGGACATTCTATACAAGGCAGGGTAGGAGGTTGTAGGGACACTGTTAGATCTAACATGCCCTTGTCTCACAACGTTTACATTGTCACCAACACCAGATGGGGTGTCTATGTTGCTGTTGTTGCTGCTATTGGTGTTGTTGGTGAGTGGTAGCAAATAGTAAGACTGGCCTGCCTCCAACTCTTCGAATTGGCTGAGTGGTTTCCAAAAGAGGTCGTGGCTTCTGAATATGGCATGCCCTGGGAACTCGTTGGTGATGAAACTCACGGTTACTGGAGCAGTGAATTCCATGATGCCACCGTTTGATGTTATCACTTTGATTGCTGCACCAGGATCTGACATGGCCCCAAAGAAGCAGTTTCCCATGTTGGACTTGAAACCTATATGATAATAGAGTAGTAGATATTGGTGATGTTCTTTTGTTATGTATGGTGGGAATTCTAGAGCGGGAAACTTGTTGAGGAGAAAAGTGCAGCTTCTCCTGTGGTCGGTTAGATTCTTCTTGTGAGCTTTGACAAAAAGCTAGTAAAGAACAATATTAATGCTCTTCAATACACAGTATACAAATTATTAAAGTGGAGTTTGAATAAAAGGAACATTGGTTTATACCATTTCTACAGGGTTTACTCAGTGAAGTTAGTGTAAGTAAATAAACTACATAGGAACCACCTTATCTTACTTTTCACAAAGTCTTTTATTAACAAAACATAGGAGGAAAAATGATGTTGGAAATCAATTTTGGTCCCACTATATGAGTAAGAAAGCAAAAGCGCTGGTTCCTGCCACTTGGCCCACTTCACTGCCCTTTTTCTTTTTCTTTTTGGAGATTTGTCGTGTGATATTGGTCTCATGACAGATAAATCCCTTTAAGTTCCGAAGATTATGGAATGAAATTACTAACTCCAACAAAATGTCACGAACAAATTTGGTGTACTTTGGTCATGCTCCCACATGAATGACATCCATTGCAGTAGTTAAATTTAAAATTGTGGGCAAATGTTTGATTTTGATGTCAATTTCTTATTTTACATGGGAAAATTTGCGCGGAATGGACTCCCAAGTTGAAAATCAGAAGTACTCACATTTTACAATCAAGGCTTATACAAAAATATAAAATGGAGAACTGAACTCTAAAACATATCACTGTAGATTTAATTTCTAGTCTAGTGTATTAAAAAGACTTAGATCTCTACACTTCAAATGTTTGTGTAGGAACGAGTATGTCTTTTGATTGATATTAATGCTCATATAAAAATCATTTATATCGATTTCTTGCATATAAAAATTATTAATATGCTTTCTAAATATTGATTCTTCGCATATTTATAAAAACAACTTATCAGTAAGATCAGATGTTGATAACAATTAACATTTCAAATATATTCTTAGCATTCAAATATGTTAAGAATTATCATTTGGGTTAGAAACTTAAAAGTACTTTCTAGTCAAATCTAAATTTCGAGATCAAGGTGAACAAGCATTACTAACAAAATGATAATATCAATCATCAATTAAGAACAAAATATTATGTTTAGATATCACCTCAATACATAAGAGTTTGAACATAGTACTCTCAATCCCAAATGATAGAATTAGTCACACATGATGGTTGTTACACACAGTGAGAGCAAAAGAAGAAGATTCTGAATGTTTCTCCTTGACGACTACCTCCTATAGGGTTTCTAACACCTTTTATTCTGCCAATTGGATTACAATTCACTCAATGGTGTTTTCCCCTCAATCTTGAACGTCTAGGGTTGTGCCTCAAGCCTCCTATTTAACCAAATTTGCATGGACTAAATGTCTTCTCACTTGGGCATTATTGAGCTCGCTTGGGCGAGAAGCACGAAAAAAATCCAACATTATTGGAGCAATCTCGCTTGGCGCTTGAGCGAGATTCTCTAGTGGTGTCTAGCTTAGACGAGTTTCAGCGAGTTTTGTTGAGTTCTTGGTGCGTTCCAACTTTCCCTTTTTTAGCTTTGTATATTCTCCTTTTGCCCAATTATTTTCATTCTTCCCTAGAATCCTGAAATGAACACAAATTTGGTAATAAATTTTTCTTATTCAGATAAAAATCACAAAATATGTAAAAATGTATAAATTCATAAATTAGGGGTTATTTTATGTCTATTTTATCAATTCATACTCACAAGTACCTATATTTTAATATGAAATATTACTGAAATCTAACACTTATCAGGGGAATGACCATATTGACATTCCTAATAATGTTGTACAATTAGATGCAATATATGTTGCAAATGTAAAATGAATTCCATGTAAGACAGTGACGAGTACTTACCAAGGTCACTGCAATATCTGAATGTGATTTTTAACCTGTGGAGTGCAATGCTCCACCACGAATTGAAGCCCTATTCACTTTATTTTGAGTTGATTTATCTTTTATATTTTTAATTTGCCACTTATCCTGAGCTGCCCAAGTAACTCTACTCTGTTAAAAAGAAGAAAATATTTCGTTTTAGTTTCCCCATTTTGTTTTATTTGTATGGAATTGTAATTAAAAATTAAAATTATCTTAAAGTCAATCCACCATTTTAGTTTGTCCTCCCCAGTCATGGCATCATAATGATGATATGGACCTCTAAATTGAGACCGAATGCAATGTCCAATGACATCACTAGCATAATGATTTAGCGTCCAACTACAATACAAACAAATCAAATTATAGATATTTGTAATATGAATATAAAAATAAATATAAATTTAGGATGACTTACCCTTACCAAGAAGTCGGATGATGACCCTACCAATAGGGTCACGTTGGACATCCTCAGGGGGGAGGTCGTGCTCTGAAGTGGTAGCGGCACCATGGTCAACATGGTCAGCAAGGTCATGCACAGTGGCAACAATGGTTGGAACAAAGGGAGAAGATGTGGTTTGGACAATGGGATAAGGAGTGGGCTGGAGTGGAAAACTCCAAGTCTGGTGGAGTGGTGCAGAGACACTGTGATGGTAAGTCGGAACAAAGAATGACGACCCTGTTGGTATTGGAATACTAGGAGTGTGTGAAGATGATGAAATATGTGTGTGATGAGGTGATATAGTGGGGTGTGGATAAGAATACTGAAATTGTTCATGGTTGGGGTGGATGGGGTGGAGGAAGACGGGCTAGAAGACGGTGTCGATGAATGGGATGAAATATGTGGACTACCAACATCAGACGCTAGTAAAATACTAGAATAAGGGATGCTTCCTAGGTCTATAACTAGCTGACCATGCATCGATGTAGAAACTCCATGTCTTGATTGGCCACTCCTAACAGTGGAACCATTCCTCCCTCTAGTCCTAACCATTTTTCCTGAAAAGTTATTTGTTCATAATATTAGTATAATTATCTAATGATGATATGTTTGTTTATAGTTTATTGAAAGTAATATACATTAGTCATCATTGTTATCAAACTCTGAATCGTCATTGTCTATGTGATTTTCCGAGTAATAAGGTCAACATCTTCATCATCATCATGATTATGTGCTTCAATATCATCGTCATCAACTACTTCGACTTTAGATGTGTCAACTAAACATTGTAGATGTTCAATTCTTGTAACCGGTAACACATTAGACCTCTCATCAGCTTGATACGACAATTCATCATTGATGTTGTCAACTTGCACATGTCCTTGGGATTTTGTTTTAATTGGAATGCACCATCCATGAAGGTTTTTACATATGTTTGGGCAAGTGACATAATAAACTTTTATGTCCTTCTGTGGATGAATGAATGGATCATAGGGTTCATATCTTCCACTTAACTTGATTTCAACTAGATTATATTGTGAATGAAATCTAGTCCCAACATTAATTGTTGGATCAAACCAATCACAGTAGAATAGCGGGATCTTCTTATTGAGAGCAACATATTCAAATTCATATATATAATGAATTGTACCGTAAAAGTCGTCTTCTCCTTCGTAAATGACACCTTTAACATACAACCCACTATTTGTTGTTTTCTTACCATTAGTCCATGCCTTTGTGTGAAACTTATATCCATTAACGGAGTACATGTTCCATGATGTTGTCTTTGAATTAGGTCCCCAAGAAAGTCCCTTCAAGTTTGGGTTGACTACATTCCTTTCATCATGAACCTGTGTTGTAGTGGTAAGAAAACATTACATTTATTTATGAAATTCCGATTAAATAAAAAACACGTACGAGTTTAGGTTACACTTACGAAGCTCTTGAACCATTCATGAAAATTAGCATGTATGACCGTCGAAGTGTCTTCATCATTGATTGAGTACACTTGTAAGAACAATCTTTGAATAATAATCAGAATTAGTTAGTGAATTACACAACCTACAATAATAAGTCTTCGGTATGCAATTCTCTATTGGAGCTATATCAAATAATCTAAACACTTTTCAGTTGTGTGCCAATTGGTTCTAGCGCACAAAAGCCTTATGGATATTAACAATTTAGACTGAGTTGTTCCATCATAAATGGGTTGATGAGCAGATGATAACATATCATAAAACTTTTGTGCTTCGGCGTTAGGTTGTTCTTCTACATCCTCGATAACATTGACATAACGAGTTCTTATATCACTTTCTTGCATGTATGCATTATTCACCATATCGGCTAATGACCCAAAGTCCTCATCACGCTTGATATTATCATAACTGGTGGATGTAATGCTTAAGTTAACCTCATTTGTCCCTGCTTCTCCGTGATAAACCCATACCCTGTAGTTGGGTTGAAAACCATGTTGACTCCTGACATGAGAAGGTTTGAGAATTTTCTCACAACAACATTTCACACACGAACACCTTACCCCACCATCTGGTATGTATGAAACTTGATTTATTGCCTTAGAAACAAAATCATAAACATCATCTATGAAGGGTTGTCTCAATCTTCTTGAAGAATCAAGCATTTCATACATTCAATATCGATCCATTGTTTTACATGTTCATGATGAAATTATCAACACTTAATAGTATTCTTATACCCTACAGGCGAACTAATAAATGAATCATGTGGATATAAGTGTCTAATGCACTGCATATGTCACATGTCAACTTTATTGTTTAAACTTAGTATGTAAATATTTAAAACATACTAATTCATGTAATTAATTGTCGTTTTAGTGTAAGAATTTTGTATTTGTAAATCCTAGACGAATAAGATACAATAATGTTCGATCTAAATATAATACAGTAATTCATACGTCAAAATTTTAGTTAACACGTACGTATAAACATCGTAATTCATACATCATAATTTTATTTATCGTATACGTATAAACACCGTAACTCATAGATCATAATTATTTAATGCGTACTATAAATATCATAACGTAATACATACACGAGTACATATAAATACCATAATTCATAGATCGTAATTTCATTTAATGCGTATGTATAAAAATTAATGAAAAACATGGGCCCATTATGCTGTCCATCACTTTTATTCTATGCAGTCCTTATTTAGTTTATACACCCCACATCACTATTTGTAACATTTTCTTGAAAAACATGGGCCCATTCTGCTGCCCAAGACTTTTACTCTCTGCAGCGCCTCTATTTGTTTTTAAACCCACCAGTTCACTATTTCTAACATATTAATGAAAGGGCCCATTCCGCGGCCCTTCACTTTTACTCTATGAAGCCCCTATTTATTTTATACATCCCCACATCACTACTTGCAACATATTAATGAAAAACATGGGTCCATTATGCTGCCCATGACTTTTAGTTTATGTTGTCCATCACTTTTAATCTATGCAGCCCCTATTTAATTTATACACCCAACAATACTATTTGTAACATTTTCTTGAAAAACATGGGCTCATGCTGCTGCCCAAGACTTTTACTCTATGCAGCCCCTATTTTTTTCTACATCCACCAGTTTACTATTTGCAACATATTAATGGAAAATATGGGCCCATTCTGTTTTCCATCACTTTTACTCTATGCAGCCCTTATTTAATTTATACACCTCAACATCACTATGTGTAACATTTTGTTGAAAAACTTGGCCCAATCTGCTGCCCAAGACTTTTACTCTCTGCAACACCTATTTATATTGTACACCTATCACCTTTTATTATTTTTTTAAATAACCAATGGAAATATTTACTCTCTGCAGCACCAATAATTTTTTTTAAACACAATGGAAAAATAAAAAACTTCTAAATGAATTTAATCATTACAACATAATCAATTTCTAAATTTATAATGTACTTAATTATTACAACATAACTATTAATTGCAACATAATCAAAGGGAAAAAATAAAAAAACTTCTAAATCTACAATGTAGTTAATTATTACAAGATAATCAATAAAAATTTAAAAACGCAATTTTCTAAATCATTCTTTAGATCGTAATAAGTTTTTTTCTTCCCAATTATCACTTTTTTTATTAATTACCTTTCATTTTATTAATTACCTTTCTTTATTCTATTAATTATCTTTTCTTTTATTTTCATTTCCATTTCTTGTTATGAGAAAACTTTAACTTTCACATCCTATTAAATCGTCAAATTGAAATGATAATTCCTATTAAATCAGGTTTAGTAGAATTGAAAAGAGCGTTTTGTATATCAATTTTGTACACGCACAACAAATTTCTTCTTTCTCATTTTCACGCACATAAGCTTTCAAGATGTTCCATTACAATTTTTTATTTTTTTAACTTCAAAACATAATCATGTTTGTGGTAAAATCATTTAGATAAACTCAACAACAAACACATACATTCACATAAACAACAGTAATAAAAAAATAATATTAATCAAAAATTAATTTTTTTTAAAAGTTTACCTTAGAAGAATGACGTTGAGCAAAGACGGTGGCATTGGGAGCTGAACGTAGTGGAGCAAGAAGTGGAGCTGGACTTGGTGGAATATGGCGGTGAAGGCACATTGGATTTGAAATAAAGAACAACACAAAAAACTTAAGAAAAATCATAACATACAAAGAAGAGAACAGAAAGGGAGAAAGAAGACAATCGGCGATGATGAAGGCGGGACAAATGCAGTGAGGGCCGTAGCGGAGCTGAAATGAAGAAGAAGAAAAAAATGTTCACAAAATAAGAGAAGAGAAGACAATTGGACAAGAAAGAACGCATCGACAGTGAAGAATGTTGGAGAAGTGACAGTGAGATTGTGATGAATGCCAGAGCAATGATGACGAGGTGGTGAAGAATGTCGGAGCAGTCACAACGGGACGAAGGGCACCACAAGGCGGGGGCAGCAAAATGCAAATACTGAGGAAAATAAATTAGGTTTCTCAATTTGAGTAAAGAGAGAAACTTAGGACAAGGCAGCAAAATGTGCTATTTATATAGCATAGTGTATGCGTCGACCACGTCCGATGCATAGATGGAAGCAGATTTTATGTCGATTGGCCAACGCCAACCCCTACATATATAAAAAAAATGCAGTGAGGGCCGTAGCGGAGCTGAAATGAAGAAGAAAAAAAAATGAAGAACAAAATGTTCACAAAATAAGAGAAGAGAAGACAATTGGACAAGAAAGAACACATCGACAGTGA
>Ga0123342_1001011_pt1 | contig 46844 bp, 28 predicted proteins | sample Turbeawhitnodule_FD_89960 | JGI IMG/M metagenome (GOLD analysis project Ga0123342, IMG submission 89960) | Root nodule microbial communities of legume samples collected from Mexico - Turtle bean Mexico white nodule | ecosystem: Host-associated > Plants > Roots > Nodule | place: Mexico: Nepantla...
AAATGAAAAAAATAAAAAAAAAAAAAACAAAAAAAAAAAAAAGAATTTTTATTTATTTTAAAATATAAAAAAAAAATATATATATATATATATATATATATATATATATATATATATATATATATATATATACACACGCATCATGCATTCGCTCCTTCCTCCTAGTTTTTGTGACTACTATTTCTTCACCATCCAAAGAAAATGGTTAATGTAATGGGTAATCTTTATTAAGAAACAAACTATAAACCTACTCCGATAAAAATTCTATAATAAGTAGATTAAGTAGATGTTGTCATTATAATAAAAAGAAGGATTTAAATCAAACTGAATTATATATAATACACTACAAGAAAATTATGAAATAAAAACCAATTTTAGAAAAAAAAATAATTAGTTGATATAGTGATTAGATTAATTAGAGACCATTTTAAAAACTAAAAAAAAAAATTGATTTCTAAATTAGTTTCTATTATTGTTAAATGGTTTCTAAATTGGTATCTAATTAGCTACCAAAGTTTTTTTACCAAATTTAGAATCTAAATAATTGGTAGTTAAAACTTTGATAATTAGATACCAATTTAGAAACTATTTTAATAATAGAAACTAATTTAGAAATAAATAAAAAATGTAATCTCTAAAATGGTGTCTAATTTAGTCATTATAATAATTAATTATTCTTAATCTCTATACATTGGTTTCTATTTCGTGATTTTTGGATAGTGATAAGTAGATTTTAATATTTTTAAAACAAAACCAAGAAATTAATGATTTAAACTATGAGGATGGAATTGGAAAAGAAAGTAAAGATGGAACTTGAACATAATTTATTGTTGGAATTGTATTTAGTGGAAAAAAGTGTGTAGTTTGAGTTTTGTAGGCATGAATAGAGTAGAGTTTAGGGTATATAGGCACAATAAGTGTTATGGAGAAAGAATTGGGAGAATGTTGGTGTCTGAAAATAGAAAGTTGTGGAGATGATGGATGGAAGGGTAATAGGTTAGGGGATGTAATTGTAGGGTTTTAAAGTATAGAGTGAAAGGTAGGTCCTTAATTGAGAGGACATACCAACATTGCAATTCACGGTTTTTTTCCACAAAATGCACTGCCAACCCATAAAACAAAAACCAACACAATTCAAACATTTAAATAAATTCTAAATATTTAACCTTTCTTTAAGGCTTGCCCATAAGCATTCACCAATGTCGGTTGCCTACAATCTTAATATTATAAGACAAAATAAATAATACATTCATAATGTAAACTGATTTTACATTATTATTATTATTATTATTATTATTATTTTAAAACACGTGTGTTTGTAGTACCCATATAATTTTGTAAAAGTAATATTAAAAAATTATATAATTTTTATTTTTCAAAAAAAGAAGTTATTTAGTTATTTTAAAATAAAAAATATTTAATTATTTTTATCAAATAAATTAATAAATTATTTTTTATTCATTAAAAGATAAGATTGTTCAATTAAAAGATGACACCTAAGAAAATTATCAAATATATAATGACATAGATAATTACTTAAAAGAAAATATTATTAAATTATATAAAAAAATTCATAAAAATTAATTATAAAAGAAATATAAATCAATTTTATAGTTTCATGTAGATAGGTTTTATTTATTTTATAGGCAGCTTTTTTTTATTATAAATAGTTATTTTAATTTAAAAAAATAGTTACTCAACAAGTAAAATAGTAAGAATTTGTATGAACAAAATCTCTCTAAATGTTATTTTATTATTATTATTATTATTATTATTTTGGCTCTTTCGGTAAAAGTATCTTCAATTTTCTATGAAACTCCTAATTGTCTGCCTTTAAAAGCTCCATGGTTTTGGGGCAATTGTTTCCTGCACCATATCAAATATGTATTATTTTTTACCTTTAAATAAAATACCTTTTTTTTAAATACATTTAAATAAAATGAAATACATATAAAAATATATTATGAATTCTCTTTTCTGAAATATGTTTCTCGATTTTTTTTTTCTGTAACGACATTTTTGTTTTGTGGATTTTTTTTGTCTGCAATGAGATTTTGATTTTTTTTTATAGATTTTTATTTTTGGGACAAAATAATCTCTTCATAATCTACTTTTTCAGAATGTATTATTTTCAATTCTAAATTTTCATTTCTGATTAAAATTTTAAACTGTGTTGAGTAAAGTTTAAAAAGATTGGGTGTAAGAAGAATTTGTCTAGTTTTGAATATGCCGAAAGCACATATGAGATTAGGCCATTTTTTCTTGCATTCCCATTATTACTAACTGCATCCCTACTAACCTAAAAAGACAAAAATACCTTCCCCCACTGTACCACACATTTGCTTCTGTCATTACACCACTGCATTCGAGAGGACGAAGAAGGGAGAAAGCTCGTTTTGGAAAAAAAGTTCGTCCGAAAGCTATTATCTATGTTTTAGAAAATTTATTTTGAAAATTTTATTTGCAAAATTTGTTCCAGAACAGTTTGGTTTAAAAATCTTGTTTCATGTTTTGGAAAATTTGTTCTAAAAATTTTGTTATAAAATTTCGTTTTAGAAAGTAATTTATGTATTTTGAAAATTTTGTTCTTAAATCATATCCCAAAATTTTCAGAACATCACGAAGAGTAAAATAATCATTGATAAAAAGTAAAATGATCATTTTAAAAAATATATAAAGCTGCAGTTAGAAATTATAGAAATGTAGAAAGAAAAAGCCGAAAACTGAAGCCTCCTTGGATTATAAATATTAATGCAACCGTTTCTGTTTATAAAACATTTTCAACTAATTCTAACATGCAACCGTGTTCGTTTTTTCCGTGCATAGAGCTGACAGATAAAAGAACGAATGACCTATGAAAGAGTTCATTTGTATTTTTAATTCTGATATTTAGAATAAATATTTTCTTAGTTCCTCAAATTAAGACATGTTTATTTTAGTCCTTTATTTAGTATTTACAAACTTTTACCAGTTTTAGAAAATAAAAAATGTCTTTTCAAATTTTTGGAGTAAAAAACCAGAATTGTTCGAAATTTTAAGGATTAAAAACATAATTAAGTCAAATAAAACTAACGAAAGAAAATAAACAAAAACAAATAAAATTAAAAATATTTAGTTGAGAAGGATAAACCCCATCTCAAAGTTAATTTTCCTCTATCGAAACAACTAATTATTTATATCTACTCAACTGGTTTTCATCCGCTAAACCAAAATATTTTACAAATGGCTAAAGTGAAACTAAAACAGAACCAAAACACATAAGGAACAACATCTAAGTTTGGCCTTTTATTTAATTCTCTCTGAATTTTCAACACTGTTTATGCAGTGAAGCCACTTCCAATCAATTTACATAAAACAAATTATGCTAATTTGGTAAAAGAAATATAAGATTAAGATTAGAGCATGAAAAAAGGAGAATCCTGTTTAGGACAGCCACTGAATAAAAGCTAATACAATAGAATCCTAGAGAATTTGCAAGAAGGTTCATCTAACTGTCACCTGGGTGCTCTGTTCCTAATTTCTAAGACCTTCTTGTGAGAGTTAGAGTGCAATGATCCTACAAAAGTGGGGCTGGCTGCAGGCCGGTATTCAGCAAAGAGCCGGCCAGACCGGTACCGAACTCCACAAGCATTGCATAGGGTCTTTGGACCCATTGGTCCCTCTCTCCATTGTGGTGTCTTTGTCACCTCACAATGCAAGCATTTTCTGCCTGCAACTGATTCCTCTGATGAGGATCTCTTCATCTCTTTGTTAGCTAGCAGAGGAACATTCTTTTTCCTCTGCTTTTTTACCATGCTTGACAATTTCCCAAGTGGTTGTGTTTCTAAATCTGATTTTGAGACAGCTGTTCTTCGAAATTTTTGAAAAGCTGGTGAAGTGCAGAAGAAAGGAATGGAGTATAGCAGGGTGATGTTTGAGAGAGCCCTGCGTTTGCTTCGGGGACGCTTTGTTGGGATAACAGGTAACTCAAAGTTAGAGTTCTCAACTGAGGGAGAACTGCTACTGCTTTCAAAAACAGAAACTGGGCTGTTTGTTTGGAATTGGTGCAAATCTTTTCCTTTGAAAGACACTTTTTGAATAGGAATATTTTTGCTATATGTAACCGCCGTCTTCGCTGGCTGTTTTTTGAGAAAACACAGCAAATCCACAAAAAGATAAAAACAATCAGATTCACACAGTTAAAATGCGTATGTTTACAAGAACAGGATAAATTTTCAACATTCCTTGATGTTTTGAGTAATGAGAGAAGTGCATCAGGTAATATCTTCCAGCATTTATATGTGTCCCACAGCTATTAACCGGAAAGCAATTCTAAAGCTCATAAACTTGTGTGCTACTCAATTATCAAAAGCCATAGCACAAAGTCAATACTATCAAGAACCAGTCAGTAAAACCAACTGTCTTTCACAGTGACAGTTTCTGATTTGTGCAGGCTCGGCTATTATTTTTTCTAAACAAACTGTATAATACAACTTGATCCTTTTCATGAGGCATTTTTTTTACATAATCTGTGCTGAAATCTGTCTTAGCTTGGTGTGTGTTTGGAATCTAATCTAAAACTTAAGTTCTGCTACACTATAAGAAAGTCTGGGTAGCTTCCAGAAAACACAAACAAACGAATCTTCCACCACAAACACGAGAAAAAAACAGTTAGTTCTCAGCAACCTTTCCGTGAATGAAGTTTCATAAGCATTATAGACAGGAAAGGCTTTGGCCAAGATAAGGATTAAGCATTATAGTGTTCATATGTCAAGTTCAAGCACACTATGACACATCAATCCATCTACTTCAAAAGGATCACAGAAAACAGATTTACTTTATTTTATATATGAATGCATATACTCATCATTCAAAATAACCAAAACACTCCAACTTACAATCATTGCATAGAACTACTGTCTCTTTTTCAGGGCAATACCCATAAAGTTAAGAGGCATGAGTACCAAGATAATTTTGAGACAGATTTTCAATTTTTCACGGTGTAACTATCATACTTAAAACCTAATATCTGCAAATTATGCATACATGATGAGTTCATGATTTTGCACAACAAGAAACCAATAAATACTTTAAGCATACCTTTAACTCCAAAACAGTCCCCTCTTTTATGATTCAAGTTTGAAACCACAATACACGAAAAAGAAGAAAAGTGTTAGACTAGATATTAAATATAGGTAGCATGTACTTGTATTGGAAAACTATTATGAGTTATTTACTTATTAGCATTAATTTCTTGTACCTTGTGGTGCTCTTGATGTATTTTTTTCTTCTATAAATAACAAAGATCAGCTGGGAGATAATCAATCTCTTAAGCTCATTTTATCATATTTTAAGGCTTAACCCCTCTGTTAGTTTTGTGGTTGTCCACCGCCATCCACCATAATCCTCCGCTACCACCATCTCTCCCTATTCATTGTTTTGTTATATGACGAACACCTAGTCTGGTTCATCTCATTGAGATATACGGGATACATAACGTTTTGTTGTCATCCACCTTTTTCTCCGACGACCAGGAATCTAGTACATCTCATTGTGCGATGTCCAACCCACCTAGTCAAGTCCATTGGTTCTCCGCTACACGCCACCATGTGAGTCATCTCCTTCCACTATAGCTCAGCGTGTTAAGGTTATGTGCCACCTTCCGATCACCAGAACATCTTTGCGTCTTCTCCGAAGAGCTCACCGGAGTTCCTTGTCCTTGTTTCAACCTTTGTTTCTTTGGTTTCAACTTTGGTTGAGAGACTCCTATCTGCTTCTCTATCTCATACTCTTCCTCCACCACTATTTTCCGAATTTTACAATTGGCATTGGTTGTGGAGGGATTGTTACTGAAGTTCTGGTTGACAGTGAATTCTTTCTTTGATATGCCTTCCTTTACTCAAAGTAGATACAAATGTCCTCAATGTTCCTTTTGTAAGAGAATCGGCCACACTCAAAGTAAATGTTTCTTCTTACATTGTTTTCCTAGCAAGACAACAAACATTTTCCAATCTAATAAGGTTGAACCACATTTTTCTAATGAAGAATATCAATAATATCTCAATTTGAAGTCCGACATCCAATCATAGTCTTTCACTAGTTTGTCAACAACTTGCATCTCTCAAACCTTGGAATGTCAAAGTCCAAGGATAGTTGACTCACGTGCTTTCGATCACATTTTTGGCAATACTTCCTCATTTTCTTCCATTTCTCATCCTAAAATTCCTCATATTATTACTTTAGCCAATGGATCCAAAGTTACTTCTCAAGGAATTAGTCAAATCTCCCTTCCATAGTCTTTGAACCTAAAACAAGTTCTTTTTGTCCCTAATTGTCTTTTTAACCTAATTTCCTTAAGTCAATTAACTAAATCTTTAAATTGTTCTATAACCTTTGATGCAAATTCTTTTGTTACACAAGAGCGTAGTACAGGTTGACTGATTGGTGAAGGATACACAAGAGCGTAGTACATGTTGACTGATTGGTGAAGGATATAGAAGAGTGTAGTACAAGTTGATTGATTGGTGAAGGATACGAATCCAGGGGACTCTACTACTAGGCACTAGACCGTCAATGTCTTGTTTAGCATTCCAATCTCCTAAGCTTCTACATGATCGTTTGGGTCATTCACATTTATCAAAATTAAAAAGGATGATTCCTGAACTTAGCAAACTCCAAGTCTTAGAATGTGAGTCATGTCAATTAGGAAAACATATTCGGTCTCCTTTTCCAAAAGGAATAGAATCAAGAAGCTACTCTGTGTTTTCTATAATTCATTATGATATTTGGGGTCCAAGCTGAGTTTCATCCTTTGGGTTTCGTTATTGTCACTTTTATGGATGAATATTCTAGTTGTATTTGGGTTTACTTAATGAAAGATAGATCTAAACTTGTGAATATCTATGTCTTTCTTTAATGAAATCAAGAACCAACTTGGCCAAGTGAGTAAGATCTTAAGGAGTGATAATGCTAAAGAATATTTTTCTTCTAGTTTTTTCACTCTTTTAAACTCACATGGCATTTTGCACCAACCCACCTGTTCTCATAGACACTTAGTCGAAACCGCTCGTACACTTAGTTGACACTTAGTTGGTCTATTGCCATTCAAAAAGGTATGCATTCTATATGGAATCCTCATCCTATTTACAATTTTCTAAGCTATTATCGTCTATCCCCTGACTATTGTTCTTTTATCTCCTTTGTATCTTTCATTACCATTCCTAAAAGTGTAAGAGAAACACTTGATTGGTGGCCAAAGGATATACTCAGATTTATGGCCTTGACTATGATGATACATTTTCTCCCATAGGCAAAATGGCTATTGTGTGTCTCTTCTTTGCCATGGTAGCTATACATCATTGGCCTCTCTATCAATTAGATATAAAAAATGTTTTCCTTCATGATAATTTAGTAGAGGAGATTTACATGAAGCAACCTCCTGGTTTTGTTGCTAATGGAGAGTTTGACTTGCTTTATAAGTTACATCGATCTCTCTATGATCTCAAGAAATCTCCTCATGCTTGGTTTGGAAAATTAAAAAAAAATCACATTGTTCAACTTTTGAAATGAAATGTAGTGAGATAGATAATTCAGTGTTTTATTGTCATACCTCTCCTGGAAAATGTGTTTACTTAATTGTGTATGTTGATAACATAGTTATTACAGAAAATGATGCTATTAGAATCTCGTACCTAAAGGAACACTTATGTAATCACTTTAAGACCAAATACCTTGGAAGTCTCAAATACTTTCTAAGCATTGAAGTGGCTCAATCAAAGAAAGGCGTTGTAGTTTCTCAAAGGAAATATGCTTTAGATTTCTTGGAAGAAACAGACATGAATAACGGTAAACTAGTAGATAGCCCTATGGATCCAAACCAAAAATTAAAGGTAGATCAGGGTGAATCTTTCTCTGACCTAGAGAAATATAGAAGACTTGTTGGGAAACTTATTTATCTCACTATTACTAGACCTAGTATATCTTTTGCAATAGGTGTTGTTAGGCAATTTATGCAAAATCCTTGTACTGATCATTAGAATGTTATCATTTGCATCTTACAGTACCTCAAAAAGGCTTCAAGGCAAGGTTTGTTGTACGAAGATAAAGGGAACACCACAATTTATGGGTATTGTGATGTTGATTGGACAGGACCTCCCATGGATAGACGCTCCACTACAGGGTAATGTGTTCTCATTGGAGGAAACACTTTCTTAGAAAAGTAAGAAATAAAATGCGGTTGCCCGATCTAGTGTTGAAGCTGAATATAGGACAATGGAATCTCTTACTTGTGAACTTGTATGGGTAAAACAATTTCTTCATGAATTAAAATTTTGTGACATCACAAATGAAGATGTATCGTGATAACCAAGATCCTCTCCACATTGCTTCCTATCCAGTGTTCCATGAGAGGGGACTAAACACATAGAACTTAATTGTTATTTTATTTAGGAAAAGTTTTGTCCGAGGAAATTTGTACTTAGTTTATCGGATTCAATGATCAACTTGCATATGTGTTAACAAAATCCTCAAGGGACCCTCATATTGAATTTATTTGTTCCAAGCTTGGTACGTACAATTTATATACTCCAGCTTAAGGAATAGTGTTAGAATTGGTATTAAATATAGGTAGTAAGTAGTTGTATTGGAAAACTGCTATATGAGTTGTTTACTTATTAGCATTAATTTATTGTACCTTTTGGTGTTCTTGGTGTATTTTTTCTTCTATAAATAACAAAGATCAGCAGAATGATAATCAATCTCTTAAGCTCTTTTTATCATATTTTCAGTCTTATAAAAGGAAGAAAAAAACACAAACAGGACACTTCAAGTCACTCTACTGGAGGAAATACCGGAGGAGGATGGAATCACCCCACTCACTAAAATATGTTATGCAATTAGTAGAAGAGTAACCCGATAATATTGCTTCCTATTAAGCTTGGATATAGGTTATTATATTAGTTTGAGATTCAAATCATGAATCACCAAGCTAATTTTTGAATTGTGAATTATAATTTGTATCGAATAATAAGAATCAAAGAAAACATAAAGTAACTTCAAAACTGTCAAATAAATTATATATAGAGTTCAATGTTATAATTTTAAACTAGAAACAGATAATCACAACTTATTCGTAAGTCTCCTTAAACAAAATTGTCAAATAAAGTAACTATATAGTGTTCAATGTTATAATTTTAAACTAGAAACAGATAATCACAACTTATTCGTAAGTCTCCTTAAACAAAATTAATAGTTATACTTAAATATGAGTTTGTGAAGAATTTATTTTGGAAGAATGAAAACAAAGCAATTAAACAACTATAGAGTAACTATAGAGTACTTGCAGTGACTAAGCAGGTGACAAATAAAGTAGTAGGGTAATCAAATAGGATAAGTTCAAGCATCCTTCATTAATTCCTTTTATTTAACACTTAAACATATATGACTTTTCAATTTCTTTCATGAGAATATGTGAAAGAAAAAGAAAAAGGAGAAAAATAACAAATCATGTAATTCATATCACTTAAAATTACCCTAATTCATTTATGTACCTAACATATTCAAAGTCATTTGAAATAACTTACGACACAAATTGATAGACAGCAAAATCACATAGAGAAATTGAGAACACAAATGATGAATTTTGTGTGTTCAGACCACAATGAAACTATTCAATTTATCGATACAACATATTCAATTACCCTATTTTATGCTAATAACATAAATATAAAATCAATCTAATTAATCCTAATATTATCAATTGATTCTAATATCATCAATTAGTATATGAACAGGATCCTACAAGAATCTAACAATTCTAATAAATATGGCTTGGACACTGGATATGACAACAAAAGTACAATACAACAAACATGAAGAGATTCAAGAACTTGCTAATTCATGACATAACTTAGAAATATTAACAAGAATTTAAAAAACAACATTTTACATAAATGCACTATTTCAATATTTGCAATGCAAAGAAACATTGAACATTTCTCATTAATAAATCATTATATTAATTAATGTGATCAGACCAAAAAACTGTAGTTACAAATCTTTTGATTGCCCATATTAGAATATATAGTTTCTCCCATCCCATGTCAAAATGTCAAAAAAAAGGTCTTACTTCCATGTAATTGCCTACTATTTACTATTGGCTTTTAGGATACAAAGGAAAGACAAAGACATGTAATTTTGATCCTATACAAAGTACAAAATCCATATCCCAAATATGCCAGTCAAATAAATTTTAAAAATAAAAAAAGGAGCATAGTCCTTGGATATTAACTAGGAAAACTATACACATAAGTATGAAATACGGGTATGCCACTTTTGAAGTATTTGGGTTTCTTAGCCTGCTTATCATGTAAATGTGTGGAAACCAAATCTATAACATATGATTTTACCACAATTTTTTCTTCTACAATCGTTAGAAAGTTATCCTAATTGTACTCAGTCTTAGCTTGCCTAACTTACAGCCTTTTTGGAGGTTTTTCTAAATTGAAACCCCAAAGTCAGTGGTTTAATAATCTGGCACTGACTAGTGATACAATTAGAATAAAGTATCCCAATCACTTTATGACCCGGTTTGGTAAGGTTGAGTTAAACAGGTTAAGTTAAATCTAAATCCATTGTTGGTCTACTTGCATTTGCCACGCTGGTTGGAAGTCATGATGGATTGTGTTGGAAGTCATCTTAGCCCCACCTATGTTGAAACCTCTTTGGGAGTTACCTAAATTGCAACTTCAAAGGTGGTAGTTTACTGCTACTTGGAAATGGTTAAAATAGAGTATATAGTAAAACTTACTTTACTCATCAATTTTGCGGAGTGGAGTTAACTCCAAACCAAATTCTAAGAAGACCCAAATCAACAAAATGTATGCTTCTACGTTGAGATACTCACGTTTCAGTTTCACACAATTAAACTATGCACATAATATGTTTATCAGATACTATAATTAAGCTTAATTGAAGTAAAACTCCGAGTTTCCCTCTGCCAAAGGGAAACATGACAAAGGAATAAATTCATGGAGCGTGAGTGAGGGCAAGAAACTCACAGAAGCAGAGAAACCCGTTTCGACTTTCACAATCTCATTTTGAGTACGAGCACAGAGCTGAGACGATTGTACAGGAAAAATTCCCAGTGAAGGCTCTTCAATGAATTTGAACTGAGCATCCCAATCTTGTTCCATACCATCGTCAGTTTCCACATCTTCAAGGGGCAAATCGAAAAGCTCGATGTCCATGACATCATCAAGAATATCGTCCGACAAACCATTAAAAGTCTTGTCAAAAAACAACCAGTCCTTCATGCTCGCAACACCTCCAAAAGAAACATTAAAAAACCAACCACCCATGATTATTGGTTAAAAAAATAGAAAAATAAGTATAAGGCAGACTCATTGTCATAAATTCATAATGGGATTACTGTTGTTATTACTTTTTGACGAACATAATGAGATTATTATTATTATTATTATTGTTGGTAGTATTATTATTATCATTATATTATTTCGTGAACAAAGGAAAATGAAAAGAAAAAACAAAACAAAAATGCAGCTACAGTGATTAAACCCATGAAATGTGAAAGAAGCAGCTAAGGAACGGTGACGTAGGTTGGGTTGTAAAGAATGAGACGCTAAAACATTGCAGGACTTTAAGATTATTGTGAAAAAAAGATGGAAATGAATGCAGATAGTGAAATGGAGCAGAAAATGAAAAGGTGCAGAGAGAGTGGGGGGAAAGGTGAAAGAAAAAAGAAAAAGGCAATTGAGAATGGAAGTGAAGAGAAGAGACTCACAGTGACAGAGAGATGACAGGTGAATGAAATTGGCGCAACTCAACTGAAACTGAACACAACAGATTGAGTAGATTCTTTGGAATCTCTGTGTCTGTTGCCTTTTCTTTTTTCTTTTTTTTTTTACGGCGGTGGCGCTACCATGAGGAAGCCCTTATCTCCACTTCTTTCTCTCCCCTTTTTTCAATTCCCATCTCACATATATATATCTCTCCTCTCTATTTTATCCTACTTAACTACATTTTTTTTCTTTCGAAATAATCACCTTTACCTTCAAATTTATATTGGTTAAATTAGTGTTTTATTTTGTGTAATAAAATTAATATTTATTCTATATAAGAACATATAAAGATATATCATATTCATGTCTTTAAATTTTGAGATAAATAAAATAGTTATTTTTGTATATTACATAATACTCAAATTATTACATTTACTTTATTTTAAAATGTGTGCAAAACAATAATAAAATACACCTACTTTTAATTAGATGATACAAATCCAAAAATGAAAACATATGTTCAAATATATTTTTCATACGTGATGAAAAGAAAAAGAAAGATTTCATGACAAAAACTTGTTTTAAAAGATAAAAGAAATAGATGTTCTGTAGAAGTTAACTATTTTATTTATAAACTTAGGCAGATGTATTTATTTATGCAGATTCAAAATCACCTCCCCTTCCCACCGTCCTTGGATAAAGGTAAATCATACAGCTGAACAAAAAAAATCACGACCCACCGAAAATTATGACATTCACATTTCTTCTCTTTTTTTACTTCTTCATAATTCATTATTGCTTGCATTGGTAGTGGAGGAGGGACCACGCAGAGCGGTTGACATTGCCATGTTCAATAAATTCGACCCCATAAATGCTTGCAAATTCCGAAAAGATGTTGAGATGTGCTGTAAAATTTTGAAAATATACTTATAAAATTATTTCAAGAAATTATTGAGCCAATTGCTACGTACGACCATAATTAATTTAGTGCATTGAAATGAGAAAACAATTTTTCGTATCTTTGGAAATCAACTGAAATCAAAATAAGAATACCAAATATACTAACACAATATTCAATAAAAACTGAAGGTTGGTTTAATATTTCAACTAAAATTCAAACCCATCGTTAGTCCATTACTCTTCATTTTAGTAGCGTTGTAAAAGTACTGCCGCCAAATAAAAAGGAAGAATTGCAACAAAATTTGAAAAATAAAAAGGAAAAGGCTTTAAGAACCAAGATTCTTATAACGGACAAAACATGGAGCAAAATCCAGTTTAAGCTGTACTAACGTGTATGAGAATATGGATCAAATTTTGTCTAAAATATATGTCTCGAAGATCTTTTAGACTCTGATCCCACAAATTATTATTTAATTACTTTCACTTCTTAACTTTCCACGTTCTTCTTCTAGCGTTTACAATTAGTAAGAATATGAAGAGGAAGACAAAAGTAATTGCTAGTGTAACGAGCCTCCATATTCCATATGCAGTGCTCACGTTATCCCAACTATCCTGCAATTCACCATAGTAAAATAAATCAAATTCAAGAAACGATTTCGGTGCAAGTCAAGCAAAGTCTTCCGGCAGTTGCCCTTCCACGTGCAGATAGATCTAAGATTATCAAATGTGGCCGTGAAGCCAACTTTACGGAGTAATATCTTACTCATTATATGCATTTTATATAAATAAACTTCATTACATGGATATACATACAAATACTTCACATATATGCTTCATAAAGAAATATATCAGGTTTTAAAATTCGTAGATGGTTTTCATTAAAATTCAAATCTAATACACAGATGAACCATTTACAACAATTTGTTGCAAAGTTGTCCCGAGATTAAATTTAAAGAAATTACACGAATAAAATAATAACTCTAAATATCAAGTCTCGAAGTTACTATTGGGAGAATGCTATTTTTTTCTTATTTCCATTTGTGAAAAATTAAGACTTTTCTCCAACCATTAACTCCCGTGGATATGATCATCTTAAGAGAGAAAATGTATAAAACCAGCATCATACCTCATTAATCAGCAACGAGGTTTTATGTTGTTTATTGAAAATGGTTCTTGCATATTCGTAGAGCTCCAAGTCGAGGTCATTAAGAGATCGTATCTCATGGAGAACCTCCTCAGAAACCTGAAGTCGTGCCTGTAAAATCACAAATCATTAGAAAGGAATAACACTGAAATCAGATGTCACCATTAATCAGACACTAAAGATAACTAAAAATTCAAAAGAAAAAGATTGTAGATGTTGAAACAATTTGTCAATGTATAACAAGTCATATTATAAATTTCTAAAATATATACATGCAGTTTCACTTACATGATATTCTGAACCACAAATACCAATAAAATGTACCGATATATGTATTTTACATAATAAATTTTATTAGCTTGTCATCGACTTCTAAAAATAACCACTGTATACACCCAATATATAATGCACGTAAATGTCAATGTCAAAGCATCCTTGCTGATTTGAAAGCCGGTGAAATGATTTGAGATACAAAAGTTTACACAATGAAAGAGTGCACAACACAGGTATTCCAGACTATACACACAAATTTAAGTCCAAGTCTAAATAGCTCGAAATACAGGCACCACCAATCCATGTAAGAAATACATATTCTGGACAGCGGTACATGTCTATACCTGAAGAGTGAGTTGGGGAGGAATAGAACTACTAAGATTACCTCTTTAGTAAAGTTCACTGGAGAAATCTTCTTCAAAGAAGCTATACGTCGGCGGGACTGGGACTTCCGTAAATTGGCAATACAGAGTTCATAAGCATCCATTAGTTCTCCAACAGTCATCTAAAATAAATAACAGATCAACATGCAGTTTAAATATGAGAAACAGAATATCTGGCATGACAATAGAACCACCACACTTGCTAAGAAAACAAACTTACATTAGATTCTGTTGCTTCTCCCCCTTCACTAGAAATAACCTCACTTTCTTCCCTGTTCAAGGTGCTATTCTGTTTTACAGTGAGAAAAGTTGTAAGAATGCTTTCCATATTCAAATTTCAATAACAAATCTCCTCCATCAAAGAGACGCTTCTTACCTGATGTTCGCTGCTATCAGGATCAGAAATCGAAAATGAAGTCCTTTCTGTAGTACAAGTACACGATCAATGTCATATGTCAATTAAAATACAGCACAATCTATATCCAAGACTATAAATGTCAACACCAAAATACTAACCAATGATCATTTCAAAATGTGATACTTAACACACATCAGAAACTATTACATGTTTTGGTGCAAGCAAGAATATGATCCTCAAACAAAAAAAAAAGAATGAGTGTTACCATCATTCTCCAAATTCTGCACCATTTTAGACACCTTCGTTTTTGTAACTAGAGAAAAAGTTTGACACAAAGAAAGTGTTTAACCACACTTACCTGAATTATCTGTAGTTTCCATGCTAGGATTTGGTGCATTAAGCTGTGATATCACTTGAGTACCAACCACATTTGCAAATTTTGTTGCAGATTCTCTATGTTCCTCTGTAAGACCAACATATAACATATCATCCAGTCTCTTCTGCAATATGTACAAGCATGAGCCATTACAGTGTTGAAGAAAGGATCAGCATGGGAAGCAAACAATTATATGATGCAACTATCTCCTTTAATTATTTAATACCTTCGCAACTTGTAGCACATATTTACCAAGAGTTTTGTATTTCTGTACACAATGGCGCACTTCATGTGCCTCTGCTATATAAGAATTGTTTGTCAAACCTGCAACCTGATAATTGAGCAGTACACCAAACTCAATTACATATAATACAGACAGCATTATCAAGCAACTCCGTGCATACATGATTTGAGCTTTTATTTGCATTTGGGGGTTTAAATTTGCAGGCTATACAACCAAAATTAAGCACTGCACATCCTATCTTGTTAGCCCTGTATTTAAATGAAGGCTGCGCTATTGGTGTTTGTTAAGGCTTAAGGCAAGAGTGGGTCATACAGTAAGACATTCATAGTATTTCCTGAAAATGATGAAGCATAAGAATGTCAACACTGCTAAAGAACAGCTACTGAAGTACCTGGAATGTGGCTCCATTATGTACAACATCCAAAGCCACAGGATCATTGATGTATTCTTGTAATGGCATTGCAAAATCTTCCATGTCATAAGAATCATTGCTCTCAATGATATTATGTTCCCTACTATATCTGGCATCTCTCTGTCAATTAAGGTCTACATCAATCATGAATACATCACATGGAAGTATAGAAGAACATGTAAAAGTAATGGACGATTGGTATAACCCAGTACATGAGAACATACATTAGCCAATAGAAAGATATCATGAACCAAAGAACTCATTTACATCCATTACTTCAATGAATGGCTACAAATTCATATTATACACATTTACATCCCTAACCAGACCATAGGAAGCACATTCATGTTCAAAATTAGTTTTCAAACAAGAAGCAGGCTCCATTGCCTTTAGCACAAGTGATAGTGTGTCAGCAGCAAATAGACTCTTACAACCTTATACGGATTTAGAAGCCTGGAAATAAAATTCCCAAAAAAGGTCAATGCCAAAGAATAAAATAAAATAAACATACCCTAGCAAATAGGTCTTCTCTCATCCATGGAACCAGATACTTCCACGGCCATATCTCCAGTGTGCTTACTCCTTTGGTCTTAGAGCTTAAGCGCAGGGCCATCTTTGTTGCAGATGTCAAGTTTGGATGCACCAAAAATCTAGCTGCAACCTCTATTGAAAATTCATATGTACTAAAGACACGGTCAACTGGATCCCTAAGTATGGTAACAACAGAAGTTCTCTCCCGTGGAAGTTTGGATGTTATGCTATAGTCATCATGTGTAACTAACAGCCTGCATTTTGTTTTACTGCAAATTCACAAAAACAATAGAACACAAATATAAGTATTTATGTTGGACTTTATAATAGTGTACTTTTTTAAAATCTAAAATATGGGTTTTCAGCAATGTAGTAAGACTATTGGTGAGAATGTTGTGACCTTATAGAAGCTGCTATGCTTTAGATGCGAAGAAAAAACAGCTGAGAAGATCTGTCATAATTTTGTTGAATAAAAATATCATAAAGACTGCTGTGAATTGTACTCATTCTAGTGTGTAAAAAGAACAACAGAAAAGGAGTTGAAAATGTCTACATTTACAGAGACGTGGGTATAACTATAGACAACAAGGTCCTAAACTTGGCAAGAGAAAATGTCAAAGAGCTTAATAAGTTTTGAAGGCCACATTAGGTATTATAATATTATAAACTACTCAACAGTCACAGACTCACAAGTTACAAAAAAATGCAATTTAAGCCACTCCGAAAAAGCTTTAGTGATCTCTACTGTCCAAAAGCACCAGCATCAAAACCACAAGCCCCCAACTACGCCAGATGGGGCTAAAATGCCACCAACACCCAAAACACTCACTTTAGCATTTTAAAATATTTAGAAGAAAAGAAATTCACACGCATAATAATCGAAGAACAACAACTACTAAAATAATGAACTCAGGCAGCACCTTGGATCAAAGCGCAACTTATCATAAGAGCGAGGACACTCCAGATAGCTGGGATACAACTTTTTCAAAAAACTGCACAAACAACAGAACAGGTTAACAAATTGAATTAAAAAGAGAATGCCAGAGTTAAACACACATCAGGAATTAAATTACCAGTGAAAATACGTCCTCCCTCCCGTTCGAGGAACATGCAAGAAAAACAGCAAATCCCTCAGCGTATGTTTATCCTCTTTTGTCATTTCCTCATCAAGCGAAGAACTCGTCCATCTCTTAACAACGCCTTCGCACTGTCCAAAATCATTTTCCGCAAAAGAACCGTTCACTGACACAAAATATCATAAAAATAAAACACAAGTCAATCCACAAAGACAGAAACGGACAAGCAATAAAAAAATAAAAAACGAGGAATGATTGTTACCTAATCCGAGAAGAAGGAGGAAGAAGGCGCAGAGCTTGAGAGTAGGATCCATTCACGAAACCCCTACACTACTCCTGCAACAAAGAAGAACGAAAACCCTAACGAGCCGAAGAGAGAGAGAGATAGTGACATGGATGAATGAGAAATGTTACCTGTATCGAATTACGAGATCTCGTGCTCATAAATTCGCAGAAGTGTTTGGGACTCCGATGCGGCCCCACTCGGTGGCCTCGAAACGCCTTATATGTTTCTGAGAGAAACAATGAGAATTTCTGGCAAGCCAAACAGAAACTTTCCCGGAAAATTGAATGGGAAAGAAACTGGAGGCTCGCGGCGTGTTAATTTAATTCAAAATGCAATGCGCAAGTCTCATTAGTAATTTGCTAAAACTACTTAAAGTGAAAGAGCGAAACCAGAAACCCTTTTCTCGCGCAATACAATAGGAAAATGTTTCCGATTCAACCACTACCACTGTTCTTGCACCGGAAAAAACCTAGGGCAAAATGGTCAAAACCCACTTCTCAACTCTCTGGTCAACTCATTCCTTTTCTGTCCTTCATTTCCAAAATTCAGTGGTTACAGAACCAGAAGAGGTGGAATGACTTATTTGTCCTTCATGAATTTTCAAGAGTTTTTTCTCTTCCAAAGAGAAAAAAAGTGGGTGGGTGATGGTATGATATGATATGACTTGCATATTGGAGAGTGGACATTGTGAATGAAGTGTTCACAATTTCTGTGTCCATTCATTAACTTTTCAACATGTTAGTGTGAGTGGGTCTTCACCCACACTTCTTATGACTTATCTAAATTGAAAAATGATAGTTGCATATGCATTGCATGTTATGGAATCTCACTTTCTTTTTTTGTTCTTCCTCTTTTTAGTCTTAGTTGTCTTTATATCAATTTTCTCTCACACTCTATTTGCTTTCGAATGCTATTTAGACACATGGAGAAGGTTTCCACTTAGAGGAAGAATATGAAAAGTGAATACAATGTTTGTAGTAATAGACTTCATTCATCTAATAGAATGATTTTTCTATATATATTTTAAAAAATATATATCTATATATATATAAAATAAAATTTTAAATATAAATTAGTAAAATAAATTTTAAATTCATATAAAATATAGGTGGGGGACAGGGAGAAAAAATTGTTATGATAGTCATAGACATATTTGATTTTTTCGAATTAAAAAAAAATACTTTTATTAATTTATTCGTATTTATTAAAATAAATTATAAACTTGTAACTTATAATCTGTCGTTTATTCAGACTATTGACACATAATGGGAAATCTTTTTATATAAAACTAGTGGGAACACGACACTCTCGTGCCTGTATATCCGCATTACTTTTATCATTTATATATATTTATATTTAATATTAAAATTTGAATAAAACAATATAATCATTTACACACTTATATTAATAGTATAAATTTATAATACATTTTAATAAATATGAATATTGATCTAAGTACAACTAGATATATTGTAAAAGAAACCTAGGTCAATACTTATATATGGTAAATTTACAAATATCTTTAATTTTAAAATAGAGAAGAAAATCAATTTAAAACAAAAAAGCACAACGTTAAATGAAATAAATAAAATAAATCTTTAAAATTAAAAAACTGCTTTTGAAATTACAAAATGACAAAATAACCAAAATAAATTAATAAAATAAAATATAAAATATTAATAAGAATAAAATATGAACAAATTTGTGTACACTAAAAACAAGTAATTCCCTTTATATAGAGGTATAGATTATACTAATAAATATACGCTATTTTATTTGAAATTTTTTCTTTCTTCTTTAAATCTCAGTGTACCACGTAGTAAGAACCATAATTACATTTTTTTCAAAAGTTTTGTTTATTCCATTAGTTATTGTCAAAATCATTATGTAATACGAAGAAACTTCTACAAAATTTCTTACATAAAAGACAAACTTATAAAATTGTTTTATGTTTGTTACTTATAATAAAATCACTATATTGAATTTTTTAAAATAAAAACTTTTATGTTAGGCATCACTATGCAACTTGACATCTCAGCTATGTTGACACTTCAAGTAACAACAATTATTTGTCATCACATGAAAAAAAATTATTATTAAAAAAAAGAAAAAAAATTATTATTAAAAAAAAGAAAAAAAAAAAGAAATACAAAAATATGGAGGGACTAGACCAAAACTCATGTTAAAAAAACTATACATAGGTAGACTATATCTATTCATAAATAACTCTAATAACAGACTAGGTGGTAGCTTATTGTACCAATGAAAAGATTCTTTATGAATAAATCATAAATTAGTCAACTTATCAACACATGCATTTCTTTCACGAAAAATATGAGTAACCCTAAATCTGATTTTCCCACAATAATTAAGACAAGCATTACGAAGCATCCAAAGAACATTGGTCCTAGCAGTAAACGCAACACAAACCAAAGCAGAATCACATTCCAACTAAACATTAGTAAGCCTCATCTTTTGAGCTTCCTCCATAGCATATATAACCCCATAAAACTTAATAACCATAGCAATATGAACTTTAATAAACGTAGAGAAAACTCCAATAAATTCCTCCATACTCCCACGAAAAATACCTCCAGAAGTTAGCAAGACCAGGATATTCTAGCAGCAGTTAATTTTAACCCAGTCTGGTGAAAGAAACTTCCATCTAACGGGGAGAGGTCGAAGAACTTTACCAGTATGATTATTAATACCAAAAAAGTTGATCACTATGATTGAATTTTAAATAAGAATGAAATTTTAAAAATGGCAATAACACTTTTTTAAAGACATTTGTTTTAATAGTTAAAATTTATTTAAAACTCAAACCCAAGAGCAAAAATAATTAAATAGAATTTGAGTTTCATATGTTTTATAATTTTTTAATATTTTATCAATTATGGGTAAAAAAAAAAATATTTGATGAAGTTTAGTTAAAATTTATTTAAAAATAAACTCAATCAAGAAAATAATTAAATAGAATTTGAGTTTCATTATTTTTTAATATTTTATCAATTACGGAACTAAACCAATATTTTCCCATTAGACCTATGTACAACCAATTATATATGACAATTAAGTAACATTTGAGACTCTTAATCATTGCAACACATGTGACACCATTAAGCAATAAACCAAAAATTCATCCTTAATTGTTCAATCAACATTAATCATGAAAAATATTATATACAAAAAAAGAAAATATAATGAAATATGTTTCTTTTTTTTTTTTTTGCCTTGGATAGTCAAATCGTTCCTATCCTTTACCACCATTGTCAACCTTCCTCTCCATATCCTCCATCACCGCCACCTCCCTTATTCTTAACCCTCCCAATCAAATCTCAAAACCAACCATTTTTTTTTCTATTCACAAACAAAACTTCCAACCTTTCCCTACACGTTCCAATGAATGTAGAAGTGCATGCAACTTTTTTTTTTAGAATGCAACATGCACCGAATCTAGATTACACACCCCTCTTAACAATGTTCCTTCGTATTAGAGCCTTGCAGGGGTAAGCACGACAGTGATAAGAACACACACGAAAAATAGTGTCTTGGGATTCAGTGTCTTGTCTTCCTCCTTCTATGTTCTTTTTTCTGAAGTTTCTGCCTGTCCAAAGACGGTGAATAAGTAATAATAAACGAAAAAAAAAAATTAAAAAAATGGGGAGAAGACGAACTCGTGGGAAGAAGACGAACTCATGGGAGAAGACGAACTCTTATTGCTGCTTCTAAAGTTTTTCCTTCTCTTCTTCCTCTATTTTTCTATGAAATTTAACCATTTACAATTAACAAATAAAGAAAAATAAAACATCAATATAACATATAAAAAAAGTAAAGTTAAGAACACGATGACATACCTTCTCTACATAATGCTATTTGATGCAAACCCACCATTTCTATTTTGAAGGTAATCTCTTGAATCTGAAATCTATAAAGAGTTAAGATGATTGTACTATCGATTTGGACTTTTCTATTCTTTGTATTGCCAATTTGGCCTTCAACTTCAGATTGCTCTTCCTCTGTATTGTCAATGTGCTATCATTGCTCATCAAGTATATATTTACAAGACTAAGTCTTGTTAGAGTAAGATCATATTTTATTTTGTACAATTATCTTTTATTTTGTACAGTAACATATTGTTGAACCATTAATTTTAACTGACACAGTTCAACAATTGAAAACATGACATTGGTGCTATTATTGTTCATCACATATATATTCACAAGATTAAGTTCTATACTATACGTATGTAGAAATTAATTGGAGACCTCTGTAAATTTCTGATTGCTCACTCTGTACTATGACTATGAGTCTGACTTATAATGATGTGATTTACTATGGACACACAATTCAACAATTGAAAACATGACATTGGTGCTATTATTGTCACATATATATTCACAAGATTAACTTTTACTTACTGGTAGTTTGGCGGCCACTCTTTATCATCCATGTTGGTTGAAGGTTGAACCATTAATTTTAAGTGACACCACCGTTGAACAATTGAAAACATATCTTGTGCTATTTTTTTTATTTCTTTGCTAAACTTTTCCATTTATTATTCTTTGCTTTTAAAAGTCACGGACTTCAATTGTGAATCGTGGCAATTTCTTCGAATGTTGTATTGCCAATTCGGTTTTTAACTGTGACAATTTCTTCAAATGTTGTATAAGCAATTTGGAAGAAATTTCTTTAAAGGCTTGCTCTTATTGTGTATTGTCAATTTGGAATTTCTATTTTTCTGTATTGTCATTTTGATCTTCAACTTTAGATTGCTCTTCCTCTGTATTGTCAATGTGTTATCATTGCTCATCAGGTATCTTGTGTGAGTAAGATCATATTTTATTTTGTATGATCATATTTTATTTTGTACGATGATATTTTATTTTGTGCGATAACATATTCTGGAACCATTAATTTTAATTGACACAATTCAATAATTGAAAACATGACATTGGTGCTATTATTGTTCATCACGTATATATTCACCAGATTAGTTCTATACTATACCTATGTAGAAGATAATTGGAGACATCTGTAAATTTCAGATTGCTCACTATGTACTATGACTATGAGTCTTACTTATAATGATGTGATTTACTATGGACTTTTGCACTCTGGTGCAAAGAAATGGGTTGAAAACGCATGGTACTATTTCTTTTTGACATTTGATCATAAAACTGAAGTTTTTAGGGAGCTTTTACTTACTGGTACTTTGACGACCACTTTTTATCATCCAAAGGTTGAACCATTAATTTTAGGTGACACTACTGTTGAACAATTAAAAGCATACTTGTGCTATTTTTTTTATTTCTTTGTTAAACTTTTCCCTCTATTATTCTTTGCTTTTAAAAGGCACGGACTTCAATCGTGAATCGTGGCAATTTCATGTTGTATAGCCAATTTGGATGACAATTTCTTTATAGGCCTGCTCTTATTTTGTATTGTCAATTTGGATCTGTTTATATGTATTGTTATTTTGACCTTCAACTTTAGATTGTTTTTCCTCTATATTGTCAATGTGCTATCATTGTTCATCAGTTATATATTTACAATACTAAGTCTTATGAGTGTAAGATCATATTTTATTTTGTACAATTATCTTTTATTTTGTACGGTAACATTGGCGGCGACTCTTTATCATCCTTATAAGAATGAAGTCGTTGTGTGGGTGATGGATAGATATGGGATAATAAAGTTTTGGAATCAAATATTCAAGAACTCAAATCTTCACCTTTAGTTGTACTGACAATTATATCACTTTAACTTTGTTTGGTTTCAATCCTATTCATATGCATGTAAGAAACTTGATGCTTCGACTAAACATTCATAAATATTATTATTGTTTTTAAAAATCTCCATTTCTCAGTTGCTTTTTTAGATGTGGGGCAATATGTTTCATTTGGTGATAATATGTATTCCCAACTGTTTAACTCTTATCTGGGATAACAAAGACGCATTAAATCCCTACTATATTTTAAAAGAATTAAAAATCCCTACTATATTTATATATAAATATAATATATTCGTATTTATTAAAATAAATTATAAATCTATACTCTTAATATAAATATACGAATAATAATATTTTATTTAATGATGTATAAGTTAACATGATATGGTGCTATCATTTATCAAAACAGAACATGATTGAATTAAACTCTTATAATGTAGAAGATTTTTGGTAATACATATTGAATGTTTGACAATAAATTAATTGTGGAGTACTTATGTCAAACAAATATGTTTGAATACATTCAAAAATATTTGTTTGAATACATTCAAAATATAGAAAGAGAAACAGGTCAATAATGTTTTTTCAAATTAGACTGAAATAGTTGAAATATAATTTCTTTCTCCTGTTTATTGTGGGAGTGAAATAGTTAAAATCATACTTTATTATATTTTATGTTGTATGATGGTCATATTGTTTGAACAATTAATTTTAACTTCCACAATTAAACAACTCAGCCACAGAACATTTAACTTCATTACTCTACTTACATCCATCTCACTTAACTCTTAACTCTACATACATCAGAATTTTGATAAACATTTAACTTCATTAATCTACTTACATCCATCCGTGATGTGGTTGCATTTACCACAATGAAATAGGATGATGTGGGGTATAGTAATTTGTGTGTCTCTGTAATGCTCGCATACCTTGCTGTACAATTTTGTATTGTATATCAAGAAATAGTGTTTCAAGTGCAAATATGTGTAATATATAATAGAGTTGACAGTGATTTTATATAATCAAATCTTTAATGGAATTTAATTTGACAATATGGTTAAACGAGAGAGAAGTTTTGGGATCCATGAGTTATTTAGAAAATTATAAATTGGTATTTTTACCCCACTTGATGTTGCATGGTATAAACCTCTTCGATTTCACCTTGCTTGTGATTTATTGAATAAATTTATTTGAATTTTCAGATTTAATGCAAAATTTAATAATGTTATTAACTACGTAAAACTCTTCAAAATTATAACTTTTGTCCAATTATAACATATATGCATATATATTGAAACATTTCAATATGATCTTCCTAAACCACTTAATAAAAGAATGATTTTTACATAAAACATAACTATTATATTAAATTAATCAGGATAAAATTATTTAATAACTCGTTATCTTTTTAAAGCAAAGACAATATTCAATGTATAAAATTTATGTAATAACCCATTATATTTATAAAGCAAAGACACAATATTCAAACTCCTAATATACCTGGGCACAATGATATGTTGGGATACAACTTTTTTTTTACAAATTCTAATAAATTCAAATATGTTAAATTTAAATTACTTTCATTTCAATTTGTTTAATTTTAAATTTTTTATTTGAATGAAATAATTCAGATTTACTGGATTTTAACTTTCTTGTGTTAAATAAAAATTAAAATCATATACAAAATATGAATTCTTAATCTACAAACTTCAATGGAGAAGATTAATTTGATATGCACAAAAAAAAAATAAGTCTTACCAATATTTTTTTTATAAATCTTACAAATAAATAAATAATCCTCCTAACCATATTAACGGCAAGATCATTCTTACTAATATCTGTTAAAAACACTTTAATTAACATCAATAAAAAAAAATACCTTAATTGTATCAATAAAATTCCTAGTTGGCATTGACCAAAAACTAACCATGACAATCAGAGCCAAGAAAAAAATGTTTTAGTCAAGAAATAAACTTGACTTACATTTTATAGAAAACAACTTCACCTAAAAAAAAATATAGTTATAAATAAAAATTGTGTTTAACATCAATTAAAATATGTTAGTTTTGACAAAAGATTAACATTAATAGAAAATGACACTAAACTATATCAGCACAATAAAATCTTTTTTAAAAAAATAACGATAATAAACTCTAATCCAAAAATAACCTTCACTAGAACATGAAAAATAATAATATCAAGTCAATAACACTTATCAAAATCAGGCCTGCACAATATCAACTCATCAATTCAAGTTTGCACTCAACACACTAACTTCAAAATATACATTTTGTCCTTAACGAATTAAAAGACTTTACTTTTTAAATATTCATATTTATAAATTAAATCACAAAGTTCCGAATATGCAAGTTCAAAACTAATATGTCACTTCCAAATTTGGTCATTCAAAAACTTACCTGAACAACATAAATAACCTTTCAGATGCCAAGATCTGTAAGCAAACATAAATGAGTTCCGAATCTCAATCCTCAGCACCATTTACAACACATCATTCTAAACATGAAAATTCAAAACTCATTACTCACTTATGGATATAGTCATCTAGAAGCTTAAATGAAGCACGAAAATGACTTTCCAGATATCTAAATCCGGAGTATATAACAACCACTTCCGGATTTCTACATCAGTAAACAAACATGAAACCAAAGACAATGTTGGTTTTAAATTTTATCTTGGATGCATGTCTTAAATAATATGGTGCAGAAAAATACAACCTCAACATCAAACCACCAATATACCAATTAAAATTAAGTAAAAAAAGAATATAAAAAAAAGACATTAATTTTACAAGTAAGAAAATTTTCAAATTCTTACTTTTAGATAAACTTTAAAATCCACTATTTTCAAATAATCAAATTATTCTAATAATTTTCTAAAATTTAAATTTCTTATAGAATTTTCAATCCAAACGTCTCAAATTCTGTATAAAAAATGTCATCCAAACACAAGTTCAGGGTATCGTTGAAGTCACCAGGGATCTATTCAACATGACATCAAACTTATTGCAAAAGCAAAGATAAAATATACATGACAAGATTCCTCGTCAAATTCATTCCGAGAAACAAAATAAATATCTTCACTTCACAGGAAAAATCGGGAGATAAGACAACACTCAACAGAAGTGAAACACTAAGTAGTGTAATAAAGTTGCCAGGTTCCTGCTCCCAATTGTAGTTGCATTAGACTGCTTATGCAGACCATCTTCCAACTTCTAACTTAAGACGTTTAGCTTATAAATACACAACAAATAGTAAGATAAGAACCCATATCAGGAAGTAACATGTACATCCAATCATTGTAAGGAACATAAAAATAATAAAGAATTTACACAAAGTAATTCAATTAATAAGCAAAATTGTTCGAAACAAGCCAAAACCACTGTTATTACATAGAGCTTCCCCATTTAATGAGAAGAACATGGTAATGGAACCATAAGTAATCATCATTATATTATAGGAAACTTGGAGCAGAATAAGAATCAACACAAATATATCATGTTTTCCAACCAGAATATTCTCTTTTTATACATCTATATATCATGAAGTCTTCCACCACTTTAATCCAAAACATTTTCATGAAAGTTGCACTAAACTTTGACATCATAATGATCTATAATAATTTAACATGAAACCCTTCCTCTAGTCACATAAACCGAAACCATATACATATACATATAGATAAAAGAATATCTTACTTTCATATAAAATTTATACATGAAATAAATCTGTGGAAATGTAAATACATGTGGGTTCAACCTATAAATCTTAGTTGTTGTGTGCGTATTAATTCTAAGGGTGTCAAAATGGGTTAATAGCAGTGAGCCAATCTGGCTCACCACAGAATCAAGCTAGCTGGGGTTAAAACAAAAATCAAAGTTTGGCCAATTATGGGCCAAAAGAAACCTGACTAATTTATTTTGCGAGTTAATTGGGTCAAGCTGGGTTAGTGGTGAGTTGAATCATTATATTTTAAAATGAAATACAAATTATGCAAGTTCTCCTCTTACATCCCCAAATCCTTTGAATACTTTAGATGTTTAATTTATTTTAAGACTTCTATTTACAGTGTTTGACAATTTGCATTGATTTGTATTAGTAACTAAATGTTGAAAATTATTATCTCTAATATAAAATTGCTTATAAAATGTACAAATTTGTTATATTTTTGAAATTTTTCTTGCTCACCACAGAGTGAGCCGAGTTGAGCTAACTCCTTTTAACCCAACCCATGATGAGCCAACTTGTGTGAGCTAAGTTGACTAACTTTCACACTCCTAATTAATTCTCCATTAAAGTGGGTCTAAAACTACAAGAGCAAACCAATAGTTTTATTGTGCCATGCCAGTTCAATCTATAATCATTCATGTGCACACTAAGACACGTGTAAGGTACTGCAATAAAAAAATAACAAAAAAACTGCTCCTTTAGAGGGGAGTAGCTTCCTTGCAACAAAATCGAAACAAACTGAACATTCTCTTTCCGCATTTTTCATTCTGTCCTACTATGACATATAGCACTATCATGCGTAACAAATTTCACAACTAAGCAAAACAAAATTGCAATGAAATCCTCCTCATGCTTCTAGATAGTTTTGTTCTTATTACCATCTGCAAAACTAAAATTGTTCATAGTCCTTGAATCACTTGGGCTTAACACTATTACGTTTGGCTCTAGTTTCTGGTATTGGCCCTGCTGCTTCCACTTGGTTTGTCAGCTCAGTTGGGCTTTTAAAGGGTCAGTAGCTTGGGCCATAACATTCTGTCATTTTCCAAGATAAACTCGGAGTATTCAACCAATTTTATTCACCCAGTTTGCAAAGGGACAGTTACCGTACTTGTGTAGCAGAGTATGCTAGTCACCAATTCTGTTACAGAAGTTGCTAGTTATTTCTGGAAGCCTTGGTTGTTGTTCAAGGTTGCTAATAGCTTTTCTGGAGTTAGTTAGTTGTGGTAACAGTTTTCACCAACTGTACAACAAACACTAGATGTAATGTCTCGTTGCTTATTTCACCAGATAAGAAAATAAAAATTCCCAGAGTATTATTTTGTTGCTCACGCTTAGACTCTTTTAATTTTGTTAGAAGGTCGAGTGCCTCTTTAACTATAATCCAAAGTAAAACAATAACTCTTGAATTGTTGTTCATCTCGACACCACCTAATCTCATAATAATGGGATTTAATACTATTTACACCAAGAAACCTTCAGTACAATAGGATCCATTCAAGAGAATTGGGATGCAGAAGCCATTCTGACCATTTCCATGCATGGTTTTCTTGACATGCTTTGGTTGAATGGAATCAATCTCCTCTTGAACGCATTTCTTATTTGTGATATTATCCTCTACATGATGTTGTGCTTTTGCATCCAACCTTCCAGCTAAGTCTTGATCTCTTTTACTCCCTCAACCTTCTAGATGTGAGAGGGATGTGTCTCCACCCTTTCCTCGTCTTTAACCTTTTTCTCTACAAGAATGATTTCTTGACTCCTCAATATCTTGTGCAGTTTGTGGTTGCAATAATGATGTTGTACTGCACCTGAATTGGTTGCTTCTCTCACAAACACCTCTTTTTTCAATTTCTCGCCTCTGTAGACTAAGTATTCCCCACCATCTGAAAACCGTTTTCCTTTCTAGAATTCAAGCAGTTTTTTATTTGCTTCATGTTCAACAAACCTTCTTTTTAAGACAACCATGTCTGTTTTCAAAACTGTAAGCATCTTCTTTTGTTTACTGCCAATTTTCTCCAATGCGCCCACTCTAGTCTATTCTCCATCATGCAACTCAAATCCAGCTGGTCAGACCAATTGTTATGAACCCAAAATTGAAAAGAGATAGGAAAGAAAGATATTTAGTGAATAAAACGAAAAGAATAAGAAATAGTAATCTCTTCTCCAAGGCCCCTTTCCCAAAGGATTTCTCCTTTCATAAAGAACTAAAGCATCTACAGAAATGAACATCCTTCCCCTTACATCGTTCTATTTATTTAACCCCCAAACTAACCACTCAAATCCTAACTACCTTTCCCATGGTCAGAATGTAGTGTATACCAACTATGATGGTGTGGTGGTTCAGTGGCTGACAATGGCTAATTCCACTGTGTTGGTGGGCGAACACTCATGAAGAAGGAAAATAGAACACCAGCTCATGGAGCAGACAAGATAGGTTGTATGTGTTTCAGTGTCTAGAGGGTATGTGACGTTGTTTTCAGGTGGTGAGTCGTGTCCAACTTGTTGGACACAGCATCGAAAGCATGTCCTGTCCACTCCACTCCCATCTGATATGCTTCCAACATGCAGAAAAGGCAGTTTCGTATCGTGTGTGTATGTGCTTCATATCTCATGACTACATGTCTTACGTGGAATGTAATTTAATAAACTTCTTCAATATAATATTTTCTAGTTAAAGAAAATCTAATTGCATGGAGAAGACAGAGATGCCAATATTCGACTTTTTTGAGGATTACATTGAGTAAAATTTGCAATGACAGATAATTAAGAGTTCCAGGCTATGCATGTTGAATTGGCCAACAGATATCATGGAAGTACAAGCTCACCTTTCACAATTTTTTCTTATCTGGGCTAGGGCTACTGCAACTTGGGCTCCAACAAGAGCATTATTCTTCACAAGAGCAATGTCTAAATTGTTGTTAAGCTCCACTTTAACACTAGACAAATATTAAAGGTTAATTATATTTTTGGTCCCTCAAAAAAGTTTGATAGGTCATTATTAACTCTATTTAATTTATACATGTTTGAAATCATATTATAGACTAAATTTTCTATTAAAGTACACTTTTAGTAAATGATTTTATACTAATGCATAGCTAGAAAACTTTAAAAGTGGATACTTGCAGCAAGTGAGGCCCCTCCAGTCAGGTCATTTACTCTAGCGAGCAAGAAAGGAGTCTCAGCACTCCCTGTTATATTGTTTTCCCTACAAGTGAGTATATTAAATTTAATTTTAGAAAAGTCAATATTAAATGTATGAAATAAAATTAGGAAACCATTTAATGTACAACTTCCATATTAAGCCATAATGGATGGAGAAGAGAGAACAAAGACATTTACCTGGCTTCTTCAATGGCTTTATGAATGGCAGATTCAATTATCTGTCCAGAAGTTGAGTGTTCTTGAGGAATAGGAACTGCTATCAAAATTCCAGTTCCTAGCTTGAGTTTGAAGCTTGCTTCTGCCAGAAGAATATAAATCATGGATAAAATACAAACGGACAACAAAAAAGAAAAAGAAGGTTTTACTTGCCTATTATGCGTGCACAGTCTTCCGGGCTATCTACCCGACATGAAACCTGAAATTTTGCAATGATCAAATATATTGTCCATATACTCATTCGTTAGTACATTATTCTATACTTACATTCCAATTGAAAAATAAAATGCTATCATAATAATGGTGAAAACATGGTCGTGAATCACCAATTAAATCACAAATCAGAAGGCTTATTTCCAAAATCACGAATTGAAATATATTGGGAAGAACATATTCAAGACCAATTATTAAAAGTAACATAGAAGATATCATATGCTTAACCAAACACCTTTAAGGAGTATCGGGCAGAGCCAAACACCTTAAAAAAGGAGTAAGTTGGAGATTTGTTAAAAAAAGTGATAAGAGGGATGGAGCAAGGAGAATGAGATTGGTAATCTACTAATGAGATAAATTGTTGTTAAAGGCACAATCCCAAATGGATGTATGATTGTGTAAATAACGAAATATTGTATAGGCTTAATTTTAGGGATTAAGTTTTGAATATTTTTTGTTTCATTTTATTCCTTACAAATACAGAATCATGTGTGTGCTCATAACACACAATTCCTGTAAATCTTTTCATAAAGAAAATGTGGTCAAACCCTATGCTATTTATGGACATGTTTAACATTGAAAGCCATACGAGAATCTGATTTAATATACCTTGCAGCCACTTGATTCCGTGAAAAATGCAGGAAACTCATTGGTCTTGTATGCAGCAGTACAAACTCCTAGTGTTTCCTATTCAAGATAAATAATAATAATAATAATAATAATAATAATAATAAAAGCTACAACTGATTACTGCTTCAGTAATATTAACATAAAAATAAATGGGTACCAGATATTCAAGCGTCTTGGGAATATCTAATATTGATTTTACACCAGCACATACAACTGCTACTGGTGTTTTGCCTAGCTCAACGAGATCAGAAGATATATCCATAGCTGCCCAAAGATATAAAAAATAATAATGCTCAATAATAATCTCAGACTTATTTGCAGAAACCACAATAATGTAAAATTTGAAAGAAAAAAAAACTCATCTCCTTTGTTTGTAGACTGCAATAAGAAATTAAATTTTCCAGGATGTGCCTAAACAGTTCCATCCAAAGAGAACTGAGCTTTTGCAGATTGTATTACACAAACATTTCCACTTTAAGCCTATAAAAATACCAATGAAATGTAGAGTCCTTCGGTATAATTTACAGCCAAGGAGCAACTTTGAACTTTAATTAGTAAGAAATATCTTACAAAGAAACTAAAAGGACTGAGTATTATTATTGTTTGTATGTATTGTGTAGCATGATAAATTACAACAGGTGTTTTTGGTCATAATAAAACGTTACAAGATTTTTACTGCAAAGGGAAAACTTGATTAAATGTGATAGCTCTCCCTTTTCATTGTTTAAGTTGCAAATTATAGGACTTTCAAAGACCCTAAAATACAATAACAATTTGTACAACATGCACAGATTGATCTATTTTGGTCTCAATTTGAAACCAAAATGTGCCATCTCTTACACGCAAGGTTTGTCAGCATCCATCATGAAAAACCAATTTAGTGTATTAGTAAGATATAGGAGGTTAACATACTATGTTCCCCATGTCGATGCACTCCTCCGATCCCCCCAGTCACAAAGATGGGAATATTAACCTGCACAAAATTTTCAAAAGTACAGGCAGTTAAACAAAAATGGCGTGATATAATGACTGAGGCTAAAATAGAAGTGGTATTTGAGAAAAATACCATAGCAGCAAAAAACATTGTTGCAGAAACAGTAGTTGCACCATTTTCACCTCGAGCTACCTGAAAACATAATAAACTAGGATGGTGCATTAATGCTAAATAAGACTAAACTTACATAAATTGTCAAATCATACATAACTTCATAAAAGCATAAGTTCTTAAGGTCAAAATATTTCCAAAGGGAGCCAATTTCTTCAAATAGTGAGTCCTAATAAAATATTGTAATAGTAAGGTCAATGAAGGGCAAAAATTGCATTCGTTTCAAAATTGTTGCCCCGCTTCGTGACCTGAGTTCATGCAAGTTCACATGAATGTAGAAAGTTCACCTGAGTTTGCTCAGAAAAAAGTTTGATAGCGAGTTAACTTGGATTTTTTACTTAAGATCGTAAACTCGTAAGAGTTGAAGGGTTAGATCAAGAGTTTGAAAATCTTAGTGAAAGCTTCAGTGTATATATGTAATTAGATCAAGTTCTTGAGCATATTTGCCGAGTATCAAACACCAAGGGGACCAAGTCGTGGAAACATACTAATGATACACGCATACTATTAAGAAATGAGTTTAAGTCTAATTTATCTTTATAAAACCGACTTTTATGATGAAGTTTGCACCCAATTATATACCATAAATTGGCCTTATCTGTAGTCGACATGAGATCTCCAAACACATACATATAAATATCATATGCTACAAAATTTGTTTGATACTACCCATCTAGCATATAAGGGACACAGATACAAACACAGTAAAGATGTCAATTTTAACCTATATTGGTTGACAACTCAAGCATTTTGCTTTTATACTTTTACAAAACCATGTTCTGATTATAGTTGTAAAGAATATAAATAACAAAACTTAATACAGTTATTCCCCTTCCAAACCCATTTGACGAGCCCATGCTCCCAACCAAAGTTGTCTTTCTATCCTGGATGAGTATGGTATGGCCTCAATTGTTCTCTTGCAGGCTCACATGCTTCAGTAGCTCATATATATTTCTCTTCCTTTCTCTGATACTGAGATGCCACTCTTGATTGCTTCACCAAAAGTTATGTTCAAGTGCCCTTATTCGCTTCTGTAACAGAACTCCAACTCCTCACCGAGAAGGTCTACAAACTGCTTCTTCATCTCCCACTTCAGATGCAGGCCATTACTGCCAAAATCTGAGACACAATCTGAGACATAGATTGGCCAACCCCAGGAGTGAATTGGAAGTGGGATAAAAAAGGTGGTGGTCACAGAGGCGGGAAGGGCAAGAGAGTTTTGTTGTGGGAATTGCAGATGATGGAGGCATTTCTGAATCACTATAATAGAGTGGGTCCACACACTCCCAACACTGAGAACACCCTCTCAACCACCCTACCGAATCAGATTTACTCCGCGATATCTTCAAGGAATTCTTGCTATACATAAAGTTGCTTAAATTTTTTTGACTATACAACATTTTCAATGTAATGGGTTTCCTACTTTTCTTTTTGCAAGGTTTCTAATGACATTCGTATAGAGATATAAATAATTATAATATGGTGCGGAATGTCAAGACACTCACGACATTTGCAATGTCCCTTCGAGCTGTCTTCCGAGCACTGGTTCCCAGAGTAGCTAGTCTTTTGAGTTCTTCTAGACTTAGACCTATCCAGATAACACAAGCAAGCAAAAGAATATTTGTCAAAAAGATACAATAAAACATATTTGTTATCATTGCAAAAACAAAATAAAAAATGGGATGACAAACTCTTCAGCTGGTATTTTCAACTTGGTTCGCAGATATCATCCATTAAGCAAGTGACCCGGTATATATATGAATGATATAGTGCTTGCACTAGACCTAACTCACTTTCAGGTTGTTTTGTGAATCAATATTCTTTCCTATTTTGACTCTTCTCTTCATTCCAAAAACCCATTTCAAACCAAACTCGATTTACAAAACAACTTGAAAAGGAAATCCAAAGGTGGCTAAGTGCAAGCACTCCATCATACTTCTCATAACAGATCACTTGTGATTGAAAGTGAATGTAAAATATGAAATACTAATTCAATCCATAATCTTGAGAATGATGAGAATAAATACCTACACAAGGCGTGCCATCTAAAATTGCAATGGTGGCAGGAACTGCACCATTCTCTCTTACAATACGTTCCACCTCTATTGCAGTTTCCAAATTTTGAGGATATGGCATTCCTACAAAGAAGAGCACAGTCCAAACACTAAGTTGTGGGTATATATGCTTGTGAGTAGAATATAGGATTATAAGATATTACAAACCATGTGAAATGATGGTAGATTCCAGAGCAACAACTGCTCGCCCCAATGATAATGCTTGAGAAACCTCTGAGGCTACCTTCACTGATCCTCCAACAACATTGACTTGCGCAACCTATATCAAAACCCATTTCACATTTTGCTTAAGAATAATACCAAAATGATACACAAATGAACAAATACTATAGATGATTATGAGGGAAATCTATTATCACTACCTTGTTATCTGTTTCGGTCAATTCCAAGTGCCGTCGAAGATTGGCTAGTCGTGAGACCGCTGAGAATGTCATGTCACCTGCTTGCTCAGAAGTTTTGCTCTCAGAACAACTCAGGGCAATTTATCGCGGAAATCACAGCACACCAAAATCTTCCGAGTTATAAAATAGAAATTATAAAGAAGAGGAGTTTCATTTTCTTAGTACTCTCAATTAAACACAATCCACTCTTCTCTTATATATCACGAACCGAACAACCCTGCCAAAAAGTAACATCTTTTCGTAATACTCTCCCAAATACATTAATATTCTAATCAAATTCAAGTAAAATCTTAGCCAATCTTGTAATAAAAATTGGATTCAATCAATCTTATTTTTGTTTTCTTTTATTAGATATTCATTTTGGTTCGCTTCATTTCTTAAACCCTAAACCCGAATGGAGTAATTTTGCTGAAATTTTATATATTAAAATCTATAAAAATATAACTTTCTTAATTTAATTTAGATTTTCATAATTTATTCATGTTAGGAAGATGAGACCTAGAGAATTTCTGAGAAGTTTCGTCTTACTCCTTCCTAACACGCGGTTGACTTATGTCTCAATTTCTTACTCTTTCAGTACATGCAGAAGGCACTCCCACACTCACATGTCTTAAAATGTGCATTATTTATATTATTTTAATAGACTTATTTTGTTGGATCGGATTAGTGAGGTGGATAGTGTTTAGGGGTGTATTACCGAAGGCAATTTCTTCCTGCACCATATTAATTCTAACATGCACCCTATCATTTTTCTAAATTTCCAAAATTACCCTTTAAAAATCTGGAATAGTAAATATAATAAAAAAATAAAAAAATACATTCCGAATAAAAAAATCCGAAATACAAAATTGAAAATGCATACTAGAAAAAATTTTCCAGAATTCAAAAATGTGTTCTGAATATCCAAATCCTGAATATTTCTGGATAAAAGGTTTTGGAAGTAATTTTTATTTACACCCTCCTTTATTTAAGGTTATTTTTGTCATTTTGGAGGGATATTTTTGTCATTTTCAATAATAGGTTGGGTGTATGTTGGAATTGATATGGTGTAGGGAACATTTACCATTACCTAATTCTTAATGATGATTTAATTTTACTAATCTTGATTGAACGTTACTGGATCGAAGATATCGGTCGGTCCACACGGACGTTTATTATTCGGCCGGCCTAACCGTAGAAACCGAATCATAGTATTGATCGTTCGGTTCATACCAATACATTTATAATTATAAAATTTAAAATTTAAAATTTAAAATTTAATATTTAAATTTTAGAAATATCACTAAAGTATAAGTATATTTGAGATCAGAAATCAACCTTTGAATATCAAAACACAAGTAAAATAAATACCAAAACATATATTTTGATAACGGCAAGTCTCTTAAGATAGTATTAATGACATCAATCACTACATCTAAAGTTTTATCAACTTATCATTTGTAGAAATCGAAACAATGGATCTCTTAAAAATATATATATAATAAAATTTTAAATTTCAAAACTGAAAATACCTTAAATAAATACGGTGATTCAACATCTTTGAAAATAGAACAAATAATATAACACAATTACATTAAAAAAGATGTTTCCTACTGAGAATTGGCACTTTCTATAATGTACCATACCTTTAATTTATTCTTTATAGAAATTAAAGAAATTCAAAATTAAAATACTCTAGATACTTCATTACTGGAGGGGCACAAGTAACCTCGTGTTGGATTAAACTTTTGCATACTAAAAATACCAAGAGCAATGAGAAAGAAAGAGAAAAACGAAGAATATAACTTGTAGATCCACTGTTATTGACTATCAAATCCAAAGATAATTCACCATGTAAAACATTTTCGGAATTGGTGATCAAGAAAATGGAAAACAAGACTAATTGAAATAAAAAATAGTTTGAAAGATCAAACCATGAAAATATAAAGCAGAAATGGAACCCTAAACAATATATATTTTATCAAAAAGATATTTCCTATTATCTTTTTGTGAAAAAAGGGAATAAAAAGACAACTTCCTAAAACATACAAAATTGAGGTACCAAAACACAAAAACAGAACAATGTTGAATATGGTAGACTACATGGTGTTTGCTAAAAAGGTTCCCAAATTTTTTTTACTTTAAAATAAAATAATTTAAAAACAAGTTTTTAAAATATAAAACAAGATAAAAAAAGATAATTTTAAAGTGCAATTCAAATAAATTCGTACATTAAAATATTAATACAAATAAATTTGATCTTTCTAAAAAATAAATTTAAGTGAGGTGCATAAAAGTATAATAAAAAAACATTCTTTTTAAAAATAACTTCAATTTCATAGATTTAATCCTGTAATAATAATTTATAAATTAAAAAAGTTGGCGTGTAGCTTCTTTAAGTAAAGTTGTGCCGAAAATCTTAACATAGTAATTTATGAATATCAACAATTAATTACAGTTGTATCTCTGGGAAACATCACATTGTCTCTTCGGGAAACATGAGTTACCTCATTCTTATTCCCTTAACAGCAAAATCGCTGACCCTATGTTCCACTTAATATAAAAGCATAGTACAAATCATTCGTAACTTAAGCATCAGACAAAAAAAGAAAACAACAAAGAATAATTAATTAATCAGAATAATGAAGTCTTTCAGAATTTGGAGCAGGTATGAGGTAGACCAGTGTCTTTATCAACAGCCACAACCTCAGTGGCATTGTTGCATCTTAGCACATCCTGTCCCAACTTAGCTCCAGCAGCTTTCAGACCCTTTAGAGAAACTGGTTGATTGAAGAGGTTTAGAGATGGAAGCTTTGATGCTGGAGGCATCTTCATTGCTGGCAACAAGTTTCTGAAGTCTTCTTTCAATAGTGGCACCTCAAAGTCCTGTTTGTTATGCTTAACCACATTGTCTTTTGCACTAATATGTGCCCCTGGCTCCATATGGTTGGTTGAAAAGCTTGCTTGTTGAGGGAAATTTGGGTACAGACTAACATACCCTCTAAGGTACATCATGTCTATGAGGAACTTCTTCCATGAAGCTTGCCATCCATTTGTTCTAGATTTTGGAATTTGAACAGGGTTGGATTTGGCATCCTCAGTGAACCTCATGTTCATGTACACATAGAACTCTCTCCAATGTTTGGGGAAGAACACTGCCCCCCAGCTGCATGGTAGTTGGTGAAGGTAAGGTGTGTTGGGGTGGATGTGTTTGAAGAATTCTGTGCCATTCCATTTGGGTCTCTCTTTGACAACTTCAACAAGCTTTGGAGTGTAGAGGGAGATGGAGGAGAGCTCAGGAAGAGAAACTTGAGGGTCATAGTGGTAAGCCATGAGTGCATATTTGATCCATAGGTAGTAGTAAGGGGAAAGTTCAATGTCATCTTCTAGCAGGAGACCAAAGTCATCATCTGATGATGGATACCAACTTTCACTCACAGCCCGGATGAGACCACCTTGGATGATTCTCCTTCTCAGGGTTTTTGGCCCATGAGGCCACTCAAATGAACCTACTACTCTTATAGTTTCCTCATCTACCTTGCTATCCATGTTGAAGGTAATTGGAATTTCATCTCCAAGATAGTAGGCATTGCTTAGAGATTTAAGAAGCCTTGTTAGTGATTTGGCTCTATTTTGGGTGATGATGCTCACAGAAATCCTCATCCTATTCCAATCTACAAGGCAAAATTGAGTTTAATACGTATTCATTTGAAAAAAAATCGCATAATCAACCAATAATATTTATTCAAATTGTATTAGCTAACCAATATTATTAAGCAGAGAACTTATCCCATATGCATGATTATGTACTAGCTTGAGTTTTTTGTATTGAAGGTAGTCACATTCATTCACAGTATACCATTGTTAATAAAATAGAATGAACAATATGCATGCTCGACAAGAGCAGAATAATTCTATATTCAATAGTCTTACTTGGTAATGCTGTTGAACGCAGATCAGCCATCCAGAGAACTTGAGACACTGATGCCCTGGGTAAAACAACCAATGTGGTAGCATTTGAGTTGGTTTCTGATGCCATCTTAAGAGCTTTTCTCACATGAGGGTCAATGTCAGCAACAGTGATCACTACACTGGGGTTGTGAATTTTGATCAAACCCTTCATGCTGGTGTACACTGCATGTATCACTGGTGCCTCTGAGTCTGACACTCCAGAAAGTGATCCAATAGCCAAATCAAAAATCTTGAACCGACGTTCTTTGCAGACCACTGTAGGCCATTTGAGAGCTGCTGCAGTATCTTCACAAGTGCAGAAACTGCCTCCAGAGACAACAATGTAGGCCTTCTTGCCAACTGTGCTCCTGAATTTTTCAAGAAGTGGTGCAAGCACTTTCACTTCATCAACTGAGTGAGCATAGAAGAGTGCATCGACTTTTTGTGGGTACATTGCAGCCCACTGAGTCAAATAACCAGTGGAAAGTGCTTTCCACCATTGATCATCTCTGACCTGAACTATGTCCTTAAAAATCACAGTGGTTTCAGATACATATGCAAGCCTGTGTTCACTATCTCCCCAAGTTTCCTTGTCCTTAGGGTCTACTGGAAGAACAAAGGAGCCAGCATTTTTGTATTTCTGAAGCTGATAACTGCAATAATAAAAATAATAAAGAATTTTCAGCATGTATGATCATACAGAAATATAAGAGTGGTTCCAGGGAAATGCAATCGGTTTGGCATGTTGAAATTAATTCAAGGATCAAAACTTTGAATTAAAAAGAAAGTGGCAAAAAAATTTCTTCTTTTTGTGAGGAGAAATGAGAAAAAAGATAATTTGACTTCCATGATAGAGTAAAATGAAAAAAAGGCTCCTTCGTATGAAGACTGAATTTAATTTTTCAAACAATAATTTTCTACCTAGACGGTTTTCCATGTGCTACTAGTATTGCCATAAGAAAACATTCTCATTCTTTACCATGATGGTAAAAAGTTTTTCAAAACCTACATGGTTTTAGCTCTAAAAAAAATAAATATGAACAGTAAAAATTGTATTTGATACAAGACACATAAACTTTGTTTGAGATTTGACAAACATAGTATTTATTTCAATATGTGACGTTCTTTGCAACTTGTACTACTTGTTAGTGTTTTTGAACCTAATATCAACAACTAATTGAGCACTACCAAATCCTCTTTGGCTTAGTCAAATCATGACTGTTTGACTTGTATGGTCAACTTTCAACTAAATTTCGCATTCAGTTGGATCTCTTACCACCAAATAAAGTCATGTTCCCTTACCACACCCCAGAAGAAAATCTTCATAAAATGGTAAAAAAGATTGTCAACATGATGTAAAAGTGTAGAAATTGACAAACCTGAGGTGCAGATCTTCACCAGTTGAGAAGGTAAAAGGTGTCTCAACGAATAGTGTCTTGACAAGATCTGCAGAGAGAAACCATGAACTAGATAGAAAATCCACCTGCACAATTTTATCAACTGTGATATCATAAGCAGGATCGGGTAAATACAACCCTGCCTCCTTGGAGCGAAATTTTCTGTAACTTGGAAAAGTGAAATCCTTCTGTCTAAAAGGCAAAATCCTTCCAATACTCCCCAAAACAGAATTCTTGTATTTTTCTGTCCCAGCCACGTGCGCCAAAATCTGCAACATCTTCCTTCCAGGAATCATGTCATCATCAATGACATACACAAGATCAGCTTCTGTCTGAAGAGCCATTTGGAACCTTCCATAGTACTTGAAATCATAGCTTGAGCTTATGAAGCTGATTCTTGAGTCATTATAGGTGTCCACAATTCTCCTCAATGAGGCCTCATTGGGGCTCCCAAATGAAAGAACCCAAGCATGATGGAAAGGAAGGGTCTGTTGGAGCAAAGAATCAAGCTGAGCACAAAGTGTTTTTCTCTTGAAGTGGTTCAGCAACACTGTTATTTTCGGGCTGTTTGGACCCTTCAAGTCCCACTTGGATTTCATTGCCATTAGCTCCTGGAGAGTCTCAGTGCCAAAGGTTTTGCTTTGGAAGTTCAACACCTCATCGTAGAGCTCTCTCTTTAGCTTGATCATTTGGACATCATTGGACTTCTTTTGCAGGAAGTCTATCTTCTCATTCTCACACACTTGTGATGGAGTTGTGGGAAGAACATCCTCCATTACTAGAGAGGAAGAAGCTTTTTGGTAGTGGCCAATAACGTGGGGTGTGATCATGAGTTGTTTCCATTGTTGGGCAATTTTGGTAGCCCATGTGAACTCTGGTTTGGTTCTTAAATCAATGGAAGGCCCCATGTAATACAATAGAAATGTTGCGTACACAGCAAAGAAAAACTGAAGGCAAGTGAGTGCTGCAACAAACTTTGTGGAGGCACTTTTCTGAGCCTTCAGTTTGTTTCTTCCTCCAACATAGTCATTAAGCATCCCTTCCAAGTAATCTCCACTTCTCGAGGTCGAAGTTCGACCACCCATTTTAGATGATTCAATATCCTCTAACCTGCAAAAGAACACACAGAAAAAGTTAGTACCTACACATGCATTGCCGTTTTGCTATCACAATTTTGCAAGAGAAACTCCAACTCAGTCTAACCAATAAGGATGTGCTTGAAAATATGTCAGAATGGTGTTGAAATGAAGTTTTGCACTTTTCAATGCATAAACACAAAAACAATGTGAGGGATAGATTGAGTTGAATGTGATTGAAGTTGAAAGAGAAGAGAAAACCAATGGGTGGCTTGTGAAATTTGAAGAGCAATGGTTTGTGTGCTTTATATTATATATTAGTAAGTTCCCATGAAAATTGCATCACAGGTCACATGGGCTAAACTTATAAGAGCAAGAAGTTAGCACACGCGTTAACTTCATTCACTATACACTACTTCATGAACACTTTTTATAAGAAACCAACGAAAGCCAAATTTGATGCCGTTGAAAAGGGTAAACCTTGTGTTTTTGGCACTGCATTATAACTCATTTCGTGTTCCTTTTTTGTGCCTTTTTTCCCTCTCCCAACCAAAATATTTCCATTTTCTCAAGTCCATGAAGATCATAAGATATTTCAAACTCCTAGAGAAGAAAAAAAACCATTCATTATTTGCATTTTGATATTCGGGCTTTAGAGATTACAGCATGATTTAAGGGCCCTTAGTCAAAACCGAAAATAACCTCTACGTAGGAAACTTTACATAGCAGGAAAACACATTATATATAACGTTAAAGGCACAAACAAACACGAGAAAGAACATGGGGTGGAAGTAATACGTACATTGCACACTATCTTGGCAACAAAGACAACTGAAGGTGAGAAAACAAAGCCTTAATTAGCTTCTTGAGCAAAACAAGTAAGAGACCTAAAGCTTCACAAATATATATATATATGATTCACCAAAATAAATGGGTTATTTGCTGTCAAAGAGTGAGGCCTAAATAAATCAGTCAGAATTCATTAAATGTTACATAATATATATATATATGAATATGATATTATATATTAAAGCATATATGGTGTGCTTGACATTTCGAAGAAGATACGTGAATGAAATTTGCAGCAAACTTTTGTTAATGGCTGATAGCCGAACTTAGGCGGGTTCTACGCAAGAAACTCATGGCAAGGAAATGGTTCGCTTGTGCAAGAGAGAATTCAAATGTATCTTCTTCGCTTAGGCTATAAAAAAAGGGTATTGGAATAATGGGAACACAACATTTTTATTCCTATGAAATTACTTAGCCATTTTTTCAGTTTTCACTTTCCTCCTTTTCTGGTGAGTTGCCATTGAGATGGAGAGAGAAGAAGGATCCACACATGGGGTGGCATAACATTAATTGAATGTGACAAATCAGTTATCGTTTGGAGAGTACAAAAGAAGTTAAATATTTAGGCTATGTAGATTAAGCTAATTCATATTTGTTATTACTTTATTAGTCAATTATGTTCAAATAATTAGTGTAGGCGCACATATTCTAACATGGCCTTTTGTGGAGACACAATTTAGGTCAAAGAAAAAGGTTCACTTATCATGATCCAATAATTACATTCTTAGTAAGAATTAATGGTGAATTTTGTTTGATTAGTATTCATATAAATTTATATTATATAGAAAAGTTTGGGTTAAATATGTTTTTAATTTATATATTATAACATAAAATTGATTTTCTTTCTTATTCAAATTTTAGACTATTTATGTATTTGTAGTATGTAAATGATTTGAAGAAGTACTCATTTTAATTATTTTTATATTACAAACATTTAAATGGTTTACAATTTTGATCGAAACCAAATTTAAAATTTAAACTAAATAAAAACTAATTTTGTATTATATAATGTGGTTAATCCATAAAATTTTGAATGAAGAATAAGAAAATGAATATCTTTAGACCAATAATAAAAATTTATATTAAAAAAAACACCATAATCTACATTAGAATTTAATTATACCACAAGAGATATTAGATGAAAGTAAATAGTTATTAAGCAGAGTCAAGAATGAATTTGAAATATTATCCACTACTACATTTTTTTTTTCTATTGCCTTTTCTCTTTTTCTCTTATCATTTGAATTTTGTATATATAAATTCTAAAATAAAGGAAAAGCATATTACTCTATATTTTTACGGTGTACACATAAAATCTTCCAATGTCTTTCATTCCATTCCATTCAAAGGCACGTGAGGAGTTCTTAAAAAGTTTCAAGAAAGTCAACGTGTATAATTTATAATGATTTTCATTTCATTCGAAGTATATATATACTATATATAACTCTTGGAGAAAGTCAACATTGGTGTATATAATGTTCCTATTCCTACGTTTGAGTTTGGTATCATTACAATGGGGTTTGGTCTTTGTGTAGGAATGAACTAGTGGAAACCACGTAGGACATAGTTGGCCTTGGTGAAATATATATATATATATGTATATATATATATATTATGTATATGTACGTATATATTATGTATATATATACGAGTGTGTGGGTTAGGTTGATATTTATATTAGTCAAGCCCTATTCGGAAAAGTGCAAGTGTACTTGTACCTAAATGTACAAAACTTCAAACCATTTAACCGTTGGTTGAGAAAGTCTTTAACAAATCTTATCATTATGAAATTATTTACTAGTATCTTCATTAGCATGTAACCATTAAACTACATCAATTAACATTTGTAAAAATAAAAACTATGTTTTTGGAATTTCCATCAATTTATTATATAACTCAATATATAAATATTACATTTAATAAATATATATAATATTATTTCACATCTGGTACAGATCGAATAGTCAATACCACACATCGATTTTTACGACCAAGGACCGAGTCCAGCACGTTTGTGAGACACATTCAGCCCATTAACTACGCTCCCTAAGTACGATCCACTCCACTAAATCGGCTCAATAAGGTAAACACATTAAAATAATATAAATTGCGCACATCCCAAGAACAAGGTACGTCATTACCGAATATACTCTGACAACCGAGTGTCAAATAATCTTTGCTGACTTGAGCGTCAGAGTGCCTTCTGCAGGTACCCCCATTCGACATTCACTTGTGATAGAGCAACCGAGATCTGAAGGAGTTGTGCTAAGACGAAAAGGAGCAAACTGAAGTTCGAGCTGACTACCCGACAGGAAAGAGGGAAACAAAGTCATTCAATAGTTCTCTAGGTCCATCTCCCTAGCAGGAACAATATCAATTATATGAAGAAGAAATTAAATTGATTATTCATGAAACCAATCTAATGTGATATCTTTGTACTACATTAACCAATATTGAAAAACTTTAATTCAAGTTGAGGTTTTTCACTTTTTCATCTTTTTGATGTTTTGGGTTGTTTGGGCTTGAGTTTATTTGGTTAAGTTTTAGTTCAGCCCAATAGTTATTTTCTTTCCACACATCATGTATCCTTATAAGGCTATTATGCTATGTTTACAATATCAATGACACATATTATTTTCTCTTTCTACGTGTCCCTCTTTCATACTCACAACACATCTCTCTGCCAGATCTTCTTCTTCCTTGAGCCTCTGGACTGTTCATGGAGAAAGTCAATATGGTATTCTCCGCTGCCACCGGTTCTCTTCTTCCCCTTCATTCCTTTAATTTTCCCATTCTGTTTCTTGTTTTTCTTTGCCCCTTTCCATGGTTGTGACCCAACAAAATGATCAACAAAACCCTATCAATGCCTACTACCTTCATCCAGGAGAAAACCTAGGTGTGGTTCTTGTTGCGCCACAGCTTGACAAATCCAATTATCACTCCTGGAGTTGGTCGATGAAACGAGCTTTGCTTTCAAAGAACAAGTACAAGTTCGTCAATGGTGATATCGCGAAACCAACCCGTGATGATGAAAATTACGAAGCCTGGGAAAGATGCAACGTCATGGTGGTTTCATGGATCACACGCACACTGACAACTCAGATAGCGCAAAATACCGTGTATATTAACAATGCAAAGGAGTTGTGGGAAGATCTTAAAGAACGATTCTCAAAAAGCAATCATTTTCGTGCCTATGATCTCTTACAAGAAATCAATTCTGTCAAGCAGGGAGAGAGGACCATCACAGATTACTTCATAAACTCGAAGATTTTATGTGAAGAATTGGATTCTTTGCTACCATTACCTGCCTGCACTTGCAAAGTTAAATGCAGTTGCGATGTAATGAAGACGATGGCAAGTTACAGAGACTCCGAGTGGGTTAGGTGTTTCTTAAAAGGATTGGGAGAAAATTATAACATTGTCAAAACATGAGCCCTATTCATGTAACCCCTACCAAATATCAATCACGTCTTTTCACTTGTTCTGCAGCAAGAAAGACATCTGAATGAGAATATAGGCATGGATACGAATATCTTGCTCAATAGCGTCAACCATCAGAGCCAAAGAACGAACAACAAGGTTAACCATGGATGGCGGAACCAAGGAAGAGGAAGAGGAAAGAACTATGGGAAGCAATGCTCTTTCTATAATAAGATGAACCACACCGCTGATGAATGTTATTCAAAACACAGTTTTCCACCATGGATGAAGCAGAAAACTAACTACACTGCGAATGCCATTGAGAGAAACGAGGATTGTGATGGTGAGAATGAAGAGCCTTCACATGGTAAGACCCACAATGAGAAAATCTTTGAAGCCCTCAGCCCTAAGCAACAATAGCAACTCGTTGACATGATCCAAAATTCAAAAGTCAAAGAAAGGGCAGTAAACAATACCATGGGTGGAACTTCAAAACGAAATCCAGGTAAAGAGGGTAAGTGTTTTTGGATTCTTGACACGGGTGCCACTGATCACGAAGCTTGTTCTATTTCTCTTTTCATAAGCTATCACAAAATAAAACCAGTAAGGGTCAAGCTACCTAACAACCAGTATGTGTGTGCTACTCATGCTGGAACTGTTTTCCTTTCCAAAAACATTACTCTGCATAATGTCCTGTATATTCCAGATTTTACTCTAAATATCATATCTGTTCAACGCCTTATATCTTCTTTAAAATGTCAACTTGTTTTCTCACGAATTCCTTGAGGATGATTGGTCAAGCTGAAATTCAAAATGGGCTCTATTATTTGTATTATGATGAAGGAAATAATTATGTTTACACTTTACATGTTGACTCTTTTGATATTGTACACAATATGGATGTTTGGCATTGTAGGATGGGTCATCCTTCAAATATAATATTAGATTGTTTAGCTAAACAATATTCTGATATACATTACAATGATAAGAATATTTGTGTTCCCTGTTGATAGCTGTCGTTTTGCTGTCAAATTAATATGATTCTAGCGTAGACTTGTCTAACACTAGAGAGATGATAGTATAATTGTGGACAAATGTCCCCAAGTCGTCTCCCAACGAATCCAATA
>Ga0123342_1001012_pt1 | contig 46827 bp, 24 predicted proteins | sample Turbeawhitnodule_FD_89960 | JGI IMG/M metagenome (GOLD analysis project Ga0123342, IMG submission 89960) | Root nodule microbial communities of legume samples collected from Mexico - Turtle bean Mexico white nodule | ecosystem: Host-associated > Plants > Roots > Nodule | place: Mexico: Nepantla...
AATATATATTTTATTTATATATATATATATATATATATATATATATATATATATATATATATATATATATATATATATATATATATATATTCAGATAAAGAATCTGATTAGTTAGATTTCATTCTCATCTTATTCCTTCTCAAGTATAATCTAACAACACCACAAATTTTTGGTTATTTTTTAAACTTAGACCATTAAAAAAACTAAAAATTGTAAATAAACAAGATCATAATAAAACAAATAATAAAAGCTTATAACCTAATTATAAATTTTCATTCTTTTAACTGTTAAAGTTTATCTTTATTATACCTAAGCTATTACAAAAATATAAAAATCACACTCACTCTAATTTAAAAGAAAAAAAAAACTAAAAACTTGTGTTCTTTTATTGCTTATATTATAACAATGCATGAGCATTTTTAAAGTTTATGATGATGAAAGATTCTTTGACATTTTTTCTCGGTCGGTCAGATTATTATATAAAAAGATTGTATCTGTTTATAATCTTTATATAAATATCATATTATTCTCCGTTTTCAGAAAATATTTTAGAATGACAGAAAAGTACGAGCTTGTTACGACGATTTCCATATCCAACTTTTTTTTACGGATATTACAGGCAGAAAGTATCATAATTTTTTTTATATACCAATTTAAAAATTATTTTATAATTTTTTATTAATAATAAAAACTATTGTAATTGTTTCGATCTCAAGTCGTTGGATAATATTATAGGGTCAATCATTGTATCTGAGGTATTGTTCGTTTTAAAGGTTGGTGTTTCATCACGATTTTGTTTTAAAAGACACCTCTAAGAGTGAAGGAAATATATAAACTATCCTTGGTCTCGATTCCTGAACGATGTGGAACTGTATTGACACGGAAACAAAAATTACTTTAAATATTAATATTTTTTTTAATTTATAAAATATTCTAATTTCAAATTCACCGATAAAACATTATTATGTTTAATAATTTTAAAATTTATCCAAAAGAAAAGTCCAATATTTTGAAGTAATAACATTAAAAAATGTGTTGGGAAAACTAAAAGATAGCAGTTATTAAAAAATGGAATTGAGATCTGGGTAAACAGGGCTTAAAGGCTTAAACAATGGAGAAAGAGACAGATAAAAGTTTGAAAGGTGATTAATTAAAATTTAATGAGAAAGTGGGGCCATTTAATTGTGAAAAGAAGTGAGAAAAGAACCTTTTTTTATTGGGGCATGTCCTTGGTTGATGAGTGATAATGAAGATAAGGACGGTTTTTTAAAGACAAAAAGCTTATGAGATTTTTTTTTAGGTTTATTAGGTCTTGCTTTTGACAAGGTGGAGTGGATTATCATGCATATTCATCTTTTTTTTAATCTTCTTATCTTAAATAGTTATATTCACATCTTAATTGATTTAGCCCAATCACACTTTCATCCTCTAGTTTAAAAATAAATATTCAGTTGTCTTGTATTATTTAAATTCTCTCTAATTTTCTATAAACACTATATTTTCTATTTTGACGAGTTTCAATAATCTAATTTAACATGGTTAAGAAGATTTCTATTATTATTTCTGATTAGAAAATTGAGTATTATATCATATTATTTAAAAGATATCTCATTTAGTTTATGAGATTGTTTTTCCATTTCATCTTGTTAGGATGTAAGATGTATTTTATGAATTTTAGTTAAGACAGGTTGGATTCAACTCAAAGATTGAAATTTGGTACATTTAAATTAGAAAGGATTTATCTAATGATACTTAATCGGTGAAAGTCGAATATCATAAAATAAGACGATTCAGAGATAGAAACATCAATATATATGACCAAAATGTTGTAAAAACGATTAATTCTACTCAAAAGTTAAGGTAAAATGAGAAAGTTTAATCTTTATATTCTTCATAAAACATAAATTTTAGATTAATGAGGAATGTAGATTATAAAAATAGAGGATAAATATTTATTATAAAATTTAATCTCTCAAAAGTTACTTTTTTTTAAAATTCTCACTAAGTGTAGAAGATTCTAACTATTGTTGTTCTGTCTGATTAGAGAAGAATAAGTACATAAGTTATTACAAAGTGAACTTTAAGCCTAACTTAACCCCATAAAGCTAATTCAATGAGGTGAGGTTTGCATCCACTTATATACTATGAAAGGCTTTAATATGTAGTCGATGTGGGATCTCCAACACACACCCATCACGCCGAGAGTGACAGCTCGTGCGTGAGATAACATACTATGGGTGGTCCGATAACGGTTCAATAGCGGGTGGCTTGATAAGCCCAACAAATACTCGCTAGGATAGGCTCGAGATGACTCCGATATCATATTAAGAAATGGACTTTAAGCCTAACTCACCCCATAAAACCAGCTGCTCTTAAGGTTGAGGTTTGAGGATTTTTGTTTACTTCAATTAATAATTTTATAACTCAAATCTTTTTGAAACAATAATTTATGCATTTTAAAAAAATAACTATCCATTGATAACAAAAATCTTCTAACAAATGTTAAGATAACACGTTCTGGTAGTAATAGTTGAATTATATTTAGGAAGCAATATTTTTCTTTTACATTTAATTTATACACTTTTTACAGTAATAATCTTAAGTATAGTAAATAGGCACTATTTTCTAATAGCTCTCTTATTAAATTGGTACATTTCCACTATAATAATCTAATGACATTAAAGAGGTAACATTTTCTCATGACTTTCTCATCACTCTATTTCTGAATATCCCACCAAATAACTTAATCATCCAAACAGAATACGTCACTGTCATTGATTTTTGAAGTGGCAATAAATATTCTATGATTTTTCATGTTTCATACGAAGAAATAGTTGTTAATTGCTACAAATTAATTCAGTGGGACACTTTATTACCCATAAATAGAGGCTTATTTTTTCTCTCAACCATTCCATATTTATTGAGGGTTCATTTTTATAGCAAGTATTTTATTTTCACATTTATTGTTATTCTTTTCAGATCTTTTTGCGATTTCAGCATTAATTGAGATTTGTGTAATTACAAACACCTCTTCTCTTGCGTTCCTTTGGGTTTCTCTGCCTCTAATAGCAAATTTCTCAAAAAAAATCATTCATTCATTCATTAATACTTTGGATTTACATGCTAATTATGATGTATCACATAAGAAATATAAAAGATAAAAATAGTTGTAGTCTCGTAAACTTAACCTCACACGTATCAACATAAATAAAGAAATCTCGAATAATTAATCTTTATTATTAAATTAAGTTATATCAAGATCCATATAAATATGTGAAAAATATTTGAGAAATAAATTATATAGTGATTAAGAATACACTTATTATAAATCATATTTAATCTTCTAACCTAAAATCTTAAGACCCTGGAACAAAGTGAAAAAAATAAAATATTTTAAATAAAACATATTGAAGTTTAAGATTTGTGAAATAAAAAGAAAAATAAAAAGTTATCTAACTTTCTACTTGTTGATTAGTAATTAACAAAACCCAAATTGCCTCTAATTTCATCTCCATTTTCCAACTGTCTAGTTATAATTGACCTTTTTAATTAATGAATATTAAATTAACATTTAATATCAATGAATTTGAGTTTAAATAATAATTTAAATAAAATATCGGCTTCAAGTTTAATAAATAAAGAAAATTAAAAAAATAAAATTGGACCAAAACCAATTTTCACCGATTAATTAATTCGTATGAATAATATGACTGCAATTTTTCTTATAATGACAATTCTTTTTTCTTTCTAAAACTTGTAGTTGTGCTTGTCTAAAGCAAAACTTGTTAATGTGCTTTTAAAATATTATATTATTTCACGGATAGAAAAAAACTTGTGAATTAACTTCATTAAAAGACAAAATATGAATCATTCATCATCATGATAAGAATATAAAAATTGAAGCATATATAAGAAAATTGGTCAATTGGCCTAATTATCTTTCTAATTACAATTAATCACAAGTTTAGTATAATTAAAAAAAATCAATTTGTGATTATCCATTCACATGAAAAGAGTTTGTTTTGGTCTTAGTATGGTACACAAATTATCAACTTATCTTTCATAAACATTAACGTTTTTTATCTAAAAAAAACAAAAAAAAATGAGTGTGTACTAATAAGGAGAAAATGGTTCTATAACACATCGATATCCAGTGTTAACCGATCCCTTAGATGAATGTGTTAAAGTTAAAGTATATTAACATAGGTTAAATCGAATAGAAAATTAGATAATACACACATTAATCATTGTACATATGTTAATCTCGATACAATAAGATCGTATAAATAGTCACAACAATCAAAATAAAAATAAATCATTATTATAACATTTATTTGTATATCGAGTACTTGAGTGTCAGAAAACTTTATATAAATATACTCCCTGACCGATAACCAAAATCTGGGTACGAGATATTGAGGATTAAAAAATATCACAAAAAAAAAAAAATACCAAGTCAACTTAACAAAAATATTGTCTTATACAATAACAAAGTAAAATAGAATAAAATGTTTTAATGCCTTATACGTTGTGAAATAGAAAATAAATGGATAAAAAAAAAGTATCTAATGTAATCATAGCTTTCTTGTGTTACATTAGTTTTTGTTAAAAAAAAAAACCTCCCACCGACATAATTTGATTAAATTTGACCATTTCCTTTAATCATCGCAGTCTTACGCATACGGAAGAAGATTAGAGCATAAATGTTTTATAATGCAAATGAAATCAAGCCTAATCAAATAATAAATGCCTATGAAGAAATATACAAACAAAATTAGGACATTAAAAAAAATCTAATTTACTAAAAAAACATTTATATATGTGTCGGTGTCTGATGTAAAAGTTTTGAACATACATTAATTGACGAAGACAAAAAAAATTGACATTATTATTTTTTTTGCAATCAACGACAAAAATTAATCACGGACCTAGACAAACTAGGCTGGCCTTATTGGGCTTTAGCCCAACAAATCCAAAAGAAGTGTTAATTATATATAAATACAACTGTAGAAGCCTATTAATATAAGGTTACTATTAGCCAATAGAATCCAAAGAAAAGGATTTTCCTTCGAAAAAATCCAACAATTTAAATTGCTAGTAAAATTTATTTTTAAAATAATAATTTACTATTTAATGATAAAGTAAAACCACTTTTAAAGAAAAAAAAAGGAATTTTAGAGTTTTTTTTATTAGTTTAGTGTAATTTGTAATTGGAATTATAAATTTATCTTGATAAATTTTAGCACAAACTTTTATCATGAAGATTCACAAAGAGAAACTTCAATTTTAATTAAAAAAAAAATATGAATTATGGGCAAATTTGTCCTTTAGATTGAAAAGGGGACAATTTTGGATTATGATTTCTTCATACTTTTTCTAAAATACAATTTAGTCCAAGCAAAACACTGTATAAAAGATGTAATAAAAACAAAAATAATAGTTTATCAGTTCAGTAAAATTGTTTAATATTCTTTTTAATTATTTTTCGTATCACATGGACTTATCTTAATGCACACATTCTCATTTGTTTCTCCAATTTATTTTTATTATATAATTTTAATATCTTTTTATATTAATATAATTTCCATCAAGAACAATAAATTGATTAATTTGAAGTTATCATACAGGAAAGTCAAAAAGTCTTCACAAAATTTGGTCCTGATATCGAAGTTCTTCATTTTTTAATGCAACATTTGATACCTAACGTCTTCACATAATATTTTATTTATTTATTTATATATAGATAGATGTGTTAATAATATATGGATAAGTCAAAGTAAATTGTTGTTATTTAAAATCAAGAAATTAATTTATAATATATAAAAACTTCATATAAACTTTTCTAATGAATCAAATTATATATCCACGTGCACATGTGATTATAATTAATTTAACAATGATTTTTAGTTTTAATATTTACTATTTTATACGAAACTCACTCTTCAAAAATCAATTTAGTGTATAAAAAGAATACATAAAATCAACAAAGTTTTTAATTGATGATGGTAACAGATAGAAATTTTGGGTTAAATTAAAACTAGTCAAATTATATTATATATATTCCACTCAATCGAAACAAGATTTACACTTAAGAAAACTATAGTATAATCCAAAACATATATTTTATAATAAGGAAATATAAATTATTCTTAACACGTTTCTTTTACAAACCACGTGGAAATAGATTGGCGACAGCTATGTATGCAGTTGCTTGCAACTTAAAATTGTTTTTTATGTTTAAATTTAATATTCAGTTTAGGAATTTTTTTTATAGTCATAAAATAGAAAAAGAAATTCACACTTTTTAAGTTTGAGAGTCAATTTACTGATTTTAAAATACATAGGACTGAAAAAATGCCGAAAAAAAAAAGAAAAAAGAATAGAAGTGAAAAAGTATATTCTCTGAATATTATTTTTAAGTAGTATTGCGAAATTAACTCATTTTTATTTTTATCTTCTTACCCACTTTAAAAACTTCTTCTAATACTCTTAAAAGATGTATTTATGACTTATAAAAAAACACTAGAAAATGGTTTTCATGGGTTTTATTTTTTAAATTAAGATTAATCTATTAGTTTTAAAATTTGTCGACATGCCTTTATAAATAAATAAATAATTTTTAAAAAAAATACTCTGCTACATAAGTTACATTGTAATGAATGAAATGGGTTTGCTTTTGGATTAAGCACTGTTTGAAACAGAATCGAGTTTTTTTGGATTACCACGCACTAGAAATTCCATGGTACTCAACTCAACAAAAAAAGCTGCTATTTGCACACCCCATTCTACTACTACAGTCGCTTTTTAATTTTAATTTCCACAAACACCTAGAAGGTTTTTTTGCTGTGCACAATGGTTCTCATATGTATATATTTTCTTGTTTCACCTCAATATTGTTAAGATCATATGATTAAAGTCAATAATTACATTTGAGTTATTATTTACTTTAAAATCTATAAATTTTGTTACATTTCAATTTGTGAGGTTACGGGCGATCATGTTTGCAAGATAGCTGGTTTCGAATGTCTTTTAGTCTCGTTGGCTTATATATGAGGTTGAAGGACTACGAAGTCATAGACCGATCCCGCTAATAGGACGAAACGACTCAAATGCTGGTCTATAAATTTAATAGAAGGGGTCTCATTTACTTCTCTTAAAGAAGGGAGGGTGTTAATGAAGATAATTGGTTGGATATGTGAGATAAAGAATAATAATGGAATAAGAGTCGGAAAGAATATTAAATACAGGAAATGACTTACTATAAGAGAGAAGGGAGACCAATCGAAAAAGACAGACTATTCGAGCAGAAACCATTGTTTATGATTAGATTATATACTCTAGATTGAGAGATATCCCTCTCTGCCAGAACACAATTCTTAAAAGGTATCTTACTGTCTTAAGAAAAAAATATATATATAAATAATTTTTAACCTTAAATTTGAAATGATACGATACTTTTGATCATACTAAAACAAGAGACATTCTTATTTTTCTCAACACAAGACCAACCATAGCCAAGACAAACAAGGTCCAAAATAATTTAAAATAAGTATATTAATATAATAGGGAGGTGTATAAAGAATAAGCCCTCAACTATTTGGGCTCTGAATCAATGAATCTACGGGCTTTTCAGTCCACTATTTTGTGGGGTTGATTCTGAAAGGAGTGTAGTGTAAATTCATGAGGTGTGAAAAGAAATAGCCGATGAGTGTGGTGTATCCCTTGAAGTGAAAGATAGCAGCGAGATGAAGACGAAGACGTATGATTATGAAGTTAGGTTTGGTTAATTGAATTGATGAAAAAAACTGCGACATTATGGGATTCTCAAAGGTCAAAGGCTGCTGATTTTGTTGTCACAACACGAAACCCTAATCAATTTCTAATCATGTTTTTCTTCATGCTTTTATACCAATTCATCTTATTCTTTCGATCTACGTATCTCTCTACCCACTCCTTATTGTGCCTACGTATTTCATTCCGCTGTATACAAATAATTATTATTTCAAAATTTTCAAAATAATAATCGTGATTATCAAATCAAGGCTACGCATTTCGTTAAGCTGTTTACAGATATTAGTTGATTAAAAAAACATAAAAAATAATAATTTAGGATCGTCACATAAAGAATAGTATTGTCTATATTAATGTTGGTAGCTTGTCATTACTTTATATTAAAAAGAAATACACGTTTAAGATATTGTCAAACTATATTTTTTATTTATTTTTATATTTCTCAAGAAAAAGCTATAATTTATTCTTAACCTAAAACTTTAGTATGATGTGAGAATTTGTCCTTGTTCAAAGCCTTTTCTAGTTATGGTATTTAATGGATGAAGATTTTTTTTTTCTCTACTTGAACCATGATCATAATTCTTATTATTTTTTTATACCATTTACAGAATGATCATAATTTTTATTAATTTTCTTATAAACTCTAAACTCTAAACCCTAAAAAATATTTATCACAGTATTGAAAAACGATTTTCAAACATTTCTTATTAGTTGATCAATTCATAAGATTCTCATAGAAAATCTCTGTCATACCCGTCAAAATGAGTTTAGAAAATTTGAGAAACCGATATCTTCAAAATCGATGATTAAATATGACTCTTTGAGTTATAAAAAACTCAAGAAGTTGATCTCTTCAAAATTAATAATAAAAGATCATCATAAATATGTTATGTATGAGAATATAGAAAGAAGAGCACAAATTTGTTTGAGTATTTATCTCCATGTATATGGGGGATAGATACTCAGACAAATGAATCTTGTGTCAAGAACCAGATTTGAATTGGTGACACGAGGATTTTCAGTCCTCTGAGCTATCTCGACGAGAAGAACTTCAAATAACCATATCTTCAAAACTGATAAATAATTTTTTCTTCAAACAATAAAGATTTTCAGAAATCGATTTCTTTGAAATAAATTATTAGAAATCATGTCCTATAGGATGTGAAGATGGTACACTATCATTAACGATTTAATTTGTTTTAAAATAGAAACCTATAAAAAAATTAATTGAAGAATTTCTCAAGTGTTTAACTCCAAGACGTGATCCTTAAAAACAACTTTAACAACACTGTTGCGTATTAAAAAATGCATTGAAATTAATGATATTTTGTTGCTCATGAAGCAATGATTACTTAAAAATGATTTTTCAATTAAACATATGATCCAAGACAGTGCACGCCGTCACATCTTTTATTTACGAAAAATAAACGGGGTTGTGTAGAAAAGAAGTATATAACGGAATTCGGTGTTTTTTTTCCTCGTATTCAGAAAAAAAGAGTAAATAGATAATATTTTATATACACATTAAAATTCATTGAAAGTAAAAAATTGTTAACTTTTAATTTTATTTATTTATGATAAAAAATAGAAAATATATTTATTAGCATTTGGCGTAATGCATTGTATTTAGTCTTGTTGGAAGGCCTAGTTGAAGCGTAGGCATGACCAAAAATAAGCAAAGAGGAAGTTATAAGATGAATCACAACCAAATATGGGAAAGAAATATATTTGGTTTGTTTTCAAATTTGCTAATTTTCTATACACTCAATCACACCCATATTATGAGTACATAGGTTCAATGAATTTCATTAGGACAAGTCTCGTCAAAACTTTTTTTTTTCTTTTAAATTTGGAATTTTTTTTTTTAATTTCAATCAATTAATATTATAATATATTTAACTAAATGTAAAATATATAATTTGATAAATTACAAAGTTATTTCATAATATATAGGTCAAGGTAAACTTCTTCATAAGTTGGTTTTGTAAAATTTATCTAAATTTAAATAAATATTTTAATTTAATATTAAAAAAATTTAGAGTCTATTCTAATTTAAGTTTATCTTATTAATTTTATTTTATGAAAAAAATAATTTTATAAAATTAGATTAAAATTAAAAAATAACTTAATTTGTTACAATATACAGAAAATCATGAAATAGAAACCAATTTTAAGAGACAAAAAATAATTAGTTGTTATAGTGACTAAATTATAGAACATTTTATAAACTAAAAAAAAAATGGTTTTTAAATTAGTTTCTATTATTGATAAATAGTTTATAAATTGATATCTAATTAGCTACCAAAGTTTTAACTACCAATTATTTAAATTCTAAATTTGGTAGTAAAAACCTTGGTTACTAATTAGATATCAATTTATAAACTATTTAACAATAATAGATACTAATTTAGAAACCAAAAATATTTTTAGTTTATAAAATGGTCTATAATTAACAACTAATTATTTTTTTGTCTTTAAAAATAATTTTTATTTCATGATTTTCTCATAGTGATCTTTACAATTCTCATTTTTACATAATCATCGAGTTTATCATAACTATTGTTAGTTTAACTTATCATATCATTCATTCTTGAATCGTTATCGGACCATCCATAATATACAGTCTTATGTATGTATGAGTTAATAACCTTGGCATGAAAAAACTTGTATTAAAAATCTTACATTATAACATTTACTTATTAATAATATTTAAATATGGTATAATTGGTTGAAAGTTCTTAAGAGTTAAATGTGATGAGAAGAAGATATTGTGTATGGTCAGATTCACACACAAACCCATGACAATTTGTGTATGACAGTGAATGAAAAGAAAAGCAGTGAGAAAAAGACAAAAAACTCTGATTATTAGTTTCTAAAGTGATGTGCCAACTTTTCTCTCACCTGTATATAGTCAACACACACCCACGTATTCTCACCCCTCACATGCACAACCCTAAACCCTAACACTCTTTTTATCTCCCTTTTTATACTACTACATCTATCAAAATATTCTTATTTTTCAACTCTGAAAAGGAGATAATCAAATAAACTTCAAACAAAGTGATTTAATAATACTTTCTATATGAAGGTAATGATTCTGAAACTTGAGATTTCCTACCTTTTTCTATTTAGTTTTCTTTTCACTGTTGCATTAACTCTATGATGTTATTTAATAATGTGTTAAGATTATGCCTTTAGGATTTAATATACATGTTTAAATATATAATTGATTATGCGCTTCAAGAAATATGTGAAATTCGGATACCTCTTAAATAGTGTGTTTACGTTGAATACATGTATCGAACGACCACAAAGTGAAGTGTTTAATTAAAAAAATATTTATTGATTTTTAATAATTTTAGCATGATTTTTATACAGTTTAAAAAAATGCATTAATTTTTTAAAAACTTAAATTTATTGTATAAATTTATATTATAACTATAAAAATAATAAACAAATCTTTTTGAACCAGTAATGAGAAACATATTTCTGCTAAAAAAAACTAAAACATACTTGTGAATAAAAATATTTTATTGTCAATTTATATGTTTTATAATTATATAATATATAAATTTGTGTTTCATACTCTACATTTTAGAGATTAAACGTATATTTGTATCCGTGTTCGTGTCCATCTCGTATTAGTGTTTATGTTACTTAATAAAAAAAAATAATGCGTGTAATTATGTAGTGTAATTAATTGAATTAATTTTTACATAAAATCAAAATCTTTAAAAAGTTTAAATTGCAAATTAAATGATTGATTAACCAATAATAATAATTCATGCACAACATTTTTGGCATAAGCAGTTGCAGCATTTTCTTTACTATGAATTCATTCATTAATTTACTGGAAGGCATGGAAGATTGTTATGAATTTGTGTTCACATCGTAAGTCACTAATTGACCATTTATATTATTATAACCTACTTTATAAGTACTAATATTAATTTATTGACTAATGTTTAAATAATTCTCTATGGCATTTTCATTAATTTAGGTAATTTTGAAAACTTCATAAAAAATTTGCAGGGTACTGAGAATTAATTGTAATAAATTTGTGAACAAAAATATATTTCTATTGAAATGTGCATATTGAGTTACATAATTTGTATATTTCTATTATAACACATATATATTAATGTCATGTCAATATGTTAATAATACACTATATATGTTTTAGATCGACATGTCATGTTATATTATTCGTCAATGTTATTTCAATAAAAAAATCTAAATATTTAAGAAAAATATCAAAATATCAGGGTCGACATTTATTGACTTTTGAAAATTTTATATCCAATCCAAATAAAATAAATTCTACAACAATTTAATTGATTAAATATTTAATTTCTATTTTAAACTTAATTAAAATTTATACCCTTTTAATTTAGATAAATTTTAATTCTTTAACTTCTATAAAAAACAATATTTAATATAAAATTTCAGCATATTTATTTTTACAACAATAAATAAAATTATAATAAAAAAAGTAATACAATTTAACTAAACAACCCACATATTATCATATACTGACATACTGTCTAATTTAATGTTAAATTCGGGTTTCAACATAGTTTTTTTATTATCAAATCCAGAAATATATATCAAATTCATTTGTCTTCTCTATTAATTACTTAATTCTTTAAAAAAGTAATTTTCTAATAAAAAATTGAGCTTTAAACGTTTATAGATCTTTTAGTTTATAATTAACCTACCAAATAAACATATCACTGCAAAGTTATATTATATAAATAATCGATAACTCTCTATTATCTATTGACGTGTAACTTTGGGGAAAATTAACAAATTATTAATAAAATTATTCAAAAGATTGAGAAAATTTATATTTAAAAGGGTTAAAAATGAATAATAGTCAGCTCTCTCTCTCTCTCTCTCTCTCTCTCTCTCTCTCTATATATATATATATATATATATATATATATATATATATTTACATTTCATATTCATTAACTTTAATCTTGAATCATTACATTAAATTTATCAAATAAAAAATATTTTAAATAATAATAATAATTAATTATATATTAACTAAATTAAATATAATTATAAAAACTAAAAAAATTAATAATATCTAAATTAATTTATATTATTAATAAATAATTTTAATTTTTAAAATTAATTACTAACAATTTTATAATGTAAATAACTAATAATTAAAACGATAATTAAATATTAATTTAAAAACCATTTATCTGTAGAAATCAGACACTAATAATTTGTTTAATCTCTAAAATTATATATAATTTAATTAAAATAACCATTAATTATTTTTTACTTTTGAATTTGTTTTTGTTTTTAATAATTTTATAGTAGTGAATGAAAAGCTAACACATTCTTTTAAAATTTAAAACACCAAGATATGTTATTTTGATATAATAGTTATATACTTCTGTATCAATAAAAAGATTATCGTGAATATAGCTTTTAAAACTCTAATAAGTAATCAAACTTCTTCTATATAACTTATTTCCTCCTCTAAAGGAAAAGCTTATTTGAAATAATAATAACAGTGATGGAATAGTTTGTGTAAATTGTTTGAACTATGAATATATAATTTGTTGATAATAGCAGTCCAAATAAGAGAAAAGGACATTTGTTTCCTCCGGAAAACTCTCATTCCAAATTCCAAAAGTTTTACTGTATAAATCAGTAGTACTGGGTTGTGTTCAGAACAGTACTGATACGATTCTGCAGAAGAAGAAAAAAATGAATAATTGAGAAAAGGGTTTTACGGCACAAGCTTTAAACAATTATTAAGTGGATTCTGTACCTATTTCAGCAATTCAACAATTGTTTTCATGATTTTGTCGCATTGAAAAAGCTCCACAGTCTTATTTTTTATGGAGATTTCTGTTTCCAAAATAACGGCTACTACGCTGAACTTTCTCATTCAACTCATCAAATTACTGTTGTTAGTGTTTCTGCATGCTCTCATTCACTGCACTCTTTTCTGATATCATTGCACCTTATTTCATCATTATATATTGTTTCTATTTTTTATCAAACACATACCAGTTTATGACAATTCACACCATCAAAAACTATCAATTTTACACTTTAACAAAAGTATAAAATTCACGACCAAAACTGCTCCAAATGCAGTTTTACTCTTTAACAATTTATTGATATTAAATTATATGGGTATTTGCTAGTTGTTATTTTTTCATACTTTATCAATATATTGATATGACTATTAAAATACTAATATTTTCATTTAAATTATTATTATATTATTATAAAAAGTTATGAAGTGTGTATGTTTTATTATTTGTGGTGTCAAAAACAAGTTTTTCTTTTTCGATATCTTGATCTTACAAAATTTACAAAAACTTTAAAATGTCATTAATTAGTAATATATTATATTATTTACAAAAAACACAATTAATATTTTGGACTCGACATGTAAATTCATACAAATAAATGTTTAAACAAAAAATATAAATAAGAAGATATTTAAAAGACAAAATTAATATTTACAAATTTAAATTAATACTTACAAATAGACTACTAATTTGAATATTGAAGCATCTTTTTGTGGGTATCCACCACCTATTATAACTAACAAATCAAAGAATCAAATAGCTGAAAATCAAAAAAAAAAAAAAAGGAGAAATCCAACGTTATAAGAACAATGATTTGAAATTTTTTTGTTTTAAGTTATAGAAAAAATTATCTAATATTTCATACGATGGCACTAAGAATTTGTCAAAATTTAAATAAAGAATCCTTCTTAGAATGTAGCTAGCATGGATGATCTTCTAAGAACAAAAGGTTTTTGAAATTAACGAGAGTGAACAAATTCACCAATAACTATTCATGGTGAAGAAACTTTTTGTTATCAATTATCGTTGGTGAAGTTCTTCTCTCCAATTACATTTTTTGTGATTCTAACTGAGATGTGTTTGAAATATGATGCAGTGAGTTAAAAGTTGTGTTGGGAAGATGAAGAAAAGGTGGTTGGGTCCATTTTTGATGAGGTGATGAACAGTGAAATCACGTGGAATTGCAGAGGTTAAATAATGAATTTGCATCGATGGCGTAAATCTTTAAAGTGAGGAGATAAGGGCATTAATAGTGTGTGAATGAGAGTGAAGAAGAAAAACGAGGAAGCGAAGTGACGTGGCAATTCGATCTTATCCAAAACTGAGGGAACCTAGACGCCCACGAGTAAAATTCCAAGTGGGAGCCACGTGGCATGGAACCGTGGAACCTAGTTTGAGTAGTTCTATATTTTTGTTCCGATTCGGTTCGGTTGGATTTTGGATATTTATTTTGGTGACGTTTGTGAGGTTGGTAGTTTCTAGAGCGTATCAGAAGTGGGACCCATCACCTGTTCTAAGACGTCGCTGTCATTGCCACCACCATCATCACCACCACCACCACCCATCGCCGACAACACCACACTCCTTCACCAACCCCTCTTCAATTCCTTCTTTTCTTTTCTTTTTATGCTCACTTTTTCTATCTTTTCAATCTAGATTCTCTTCCACACTCTCCCTCACAGTGCATTATCCATATTCATTAACGAGGAATTAACATTTTTCTTCAGATTAATTAACAAATCATTTTTTTTTTCATTTTTTTAATAATACTTTTTTTCATGTGATGACAAATGCCTAACATGAAAACCTTTATAAATAAATTAACAAATCATTTTCTGTAATAAAACTATGATCCAATAAGTAACTTTTCATGCATTACATTATGAATATGTTTGCATTATCAATGTAAAAATGTTACACTCGATCACCAATAATAATAATAGTTTCGAAACATTCGCTACAAGAAAATTATGAAATAGAAATCAATTTTTAGATATCAAAGTAATTAGTTACAATAGAAACTAAAATAGACACCATTTTAGAAACTAAAAAAAAATGTTTCAAAATTAGTTTCTATTATTTTCTTTTATTGTTAAATAGTTTTTAAATTGGTATCTAATTAGCAACTAAGGTTTTAGAGACCAATTATTTAGTTTCTAAATTTGGTAGTAAAAATCTTGGTTGTTAATTAGATACCAATTTAAAAATTATTTAAAAATAATAAAAACTAATTTAAAAACTAAATTTCTTTTTAATTTCTAAAATGGTCTCTAATTTAGTTATTATTGCAACTAATTATTTTGGTTTCTACAAATTGGTTTCTATTTCATTATTTTCTTGTAGTGATTTAGTTATTTTTAATTTATGTAAGCCTAATTTTGAAGCACTATTGTAATAATTTATTATGAATCGTCTAAAAAATAATGCTTAAAAATCAAACTAGATGTAATTCTGATCCCTATTTTTTAGTTCTTTTTTTCTTAATATTAAAATAAAAGCATTTATGTTTTGTGTTGTTTTTGAGTTGTGTGATATTTAAGCAGATTGAAATAGGAAGATAGTTTATCTTTTTTCTTATTTATTAGGAATAAAGAAAAATATTGAGCGGGTAAAGTTATGACACTATCATTGTATTAAATAAACTCCAACACAGTAAAATGTTGTTTTTATAGATAATTTAGCAATAGAGTTGGTTTACACAGTTTTAATAATAAATATAAATTAATTTAAATATTAATATTTTTTAGTTTATATAATAATATCTAATTTAATTTTAATTATTTTTTATCTTTAAAATTGATTTTTATTTAATATTTTTTTAATGAGAAATATTTTATTTTCAATGGAGTTCAATCAAAAGCATTCAAATAATAAACAATTATGTATTAAACAGAAGATCATAAGCAAATTTAGAAGAAGAAAGAGAAAAATAAGAAAGCTCTGAATAAAACTATTTAAATAATTCAAGTAGAAAGACATAATTGAATAGATATCTAAGAATGACATTATATAAGAGTTGTTAAATATTGGTTTTAGTATTCTTCTCGTGTAATTCTCTACAATGAGTTTAATTATGCAATCTACAAAAACTATCGTATTTTTCAATTAACAATGTCAAACAACTAACATTAAGAAAAATAAATTACAATTGACTTCTCTATCTTACTCTTAATTGTAAATTGTACCACAATTTTTACCAATACCTTAATTTATAAAAGGTTTTTCAATCCTAATTAGAATCATGATTTGGTTAGCTTGAACAAATAAACATATATTAAGAATAAAGAAAAAACAGTTTCACAAAAATGGTGTATTTTTTTTCAATTTAAAATGAGAGAATAGATAAAAAAATTATTTACAAATTTAGATAACTCGTGACACATAACTCGTGACACGACTTCATTTAAAAAAAATTAATCTATATTACACGACTTTATTTTATATCTATATCTACATCAAAATCATATCTTAATAAGACAACTTTTGTTAAATTTTTTAAAATAGAAGTCATGTACAACTAACATGACTTTAATTAAATTTTTTATTACTATTAACTTAATCATGTAATTATTGCATAATTTTCAACTTTATAATAATTTAATGTGTTTTGAAAGTTCATTTTAATCTTTCTATCAAATAAATTACACTGATTTTCACAATATATAGTAAAAGATTATTTCGAATTTGTAAAGTTTGGAGTTTGTAACATTGGCCCTTAGTTGCTGTGAAGGGGTAAAAAGAATATAAACATTGAGTCACCACTATAGTTATATCAATGATTAATGAATGAAACTATAATTTATGACATGAAATCCAACAACATCAGAGCTACCAATATATATACTAGATGTGTGATGTTTGGCATCTCACTTATTAACAATTCAAAACATAACTATTAAATTAGAATAATTTATTAGGAGAACTATGTAACATTAAATTGAAGTCTAACTATGTAACAGAACTTCAGTGTGAAACTTAATCACATTTCAACTTTTAATTAAAGTTGTGAAAATCATGTATGATTTTTTTTCTAATATTTTTAAACAAAAATTGTCCTAATATAACACAAGTTTAATATATATTTAAATATAAATTAAAGTGGTGTGACACGAATTCAACTTCTTCCAAGTAACACAACTTATCTAAAATTATAAATAAATTTTTGTCCATTTTCATAAAAAAAAAACCAAAAGTTACACAATTTTAATAAATAAAAAATGAAAAAAAACAATTAAATATGGTAAAAAAAAATTACATTTTGGTAATTGATCTCTAACAACATGACACTTAGAAACTCATAATTTGACAATGACATAATACAAAAGTTTAGAATGAAGTATTAAAAACTATTAGAAAGTTCCAACAGCAAATGAAGTATTATACAACAAATTTTGAGAAAGTAAGTCACTGTTCAGTTATGTACACGTATCAATTTTTTTTACTGTGTATGATTCGATTTTTTCTATGGAGACACGACATTTATTGTGTCTCTGTTTTCTCAATCTTTGATGTTGTTTTATCCGTTTTCACCGAATCAAGAACTTCATAATTTCTGAATGGTTCTAAGTTTTTAACCGGCCAAAGTTCTGACAATGTTGGTTCCATTTATATGAACTTTTTAATAACATTAATTCGGATACTTGTACGGATAAAACTTACGGCAAGTTTACACTTTACACTTATTTGTCAGACTCACACGGTTGGTAACAAAACATTTTTATTTTTAAAAATAATTATTGGAATGTGACGTACAAGTTAATATTTCAATATAACTGAAAGATTAGTACAAGTTGAAATCTTTTAGGAAAATAGAATTAATTAGACACTAATTGAAGTTAATCTAAATTATTATTTGTCATAAACTTTCATTAGTGCCACTTTACAAGTATTTTTTTTATTAAAGTCATACTCTTAATTAATATACTTTCTAAAACAATCTATTAAGAAATTATAAAAAATATAATAATATTTTTCTGTTTTGAGAAAAACTGAAAATAAAATATAATAAATAATCAACTCTAATATATATATATATATATATATATATATATATAAAACTAAGTGAAAAATTAATCGAGAAATAATAGATACTATTATTTAAAATATTATTTATTTATGCAAAATCTCGTACAGTTTCAATTTCTTTTTTCAGTTGGTGTTTAGAACTTTTGGATTGTATGCGTTTTATTATTTGATTTTTTTAAATTCTTAGTATAAACTGTGTTTTTGTCTGTTTGGTTTGATGGTTCTGTTACACGTTGAATTATGTATTTATTGTATAAGGATTGATCTATCCTTGAAGTGGTTCGCATTTATATATTTATTATTGCTGATAAAAAAATTAAGTAGTTTTTTATTTTTTTAAAGTTAAACTTTATTTTTTTGAAAAAAATGTGATACTTTTAATGTAATAGATAGAGTATTTTTTTTTTCATCCAAGCATCATACCTGCACTACAATTTTAATGCAATATTTGTCTGCAGTACAAATATTTTAATTTTTTTTTCTCGAGTGTCCCAAAAAAATATTGACATTTTGAAATAATAAAAACAATTACTTTGTGAAAGAAACTTCAATTGAACATGTGAATAATACGTCACAATGTATGCACCGAATACTAAATTGAATTTGAATCTCACTCGGTGCTTCCATGCACAAACAATTTTTATCAGTTATGATTTTACATAGTCAACACAATCTCAGAAACCAAAACCATTTTGAGAAAAATAATTTATATAAGCAGCATTTTATAAAAGTTTTTCAGTTTTGCTATAAAGTGAGTGCTGTTAATAAAATAGTAAAATTGAAGATTCCATGGATAAACACAGAAAAGATTCTACAGTTAAATGGATTTAAGAAGAACAGAGTAAAACGGTTGGTGTTGATTTATTGGTGTCGGTTTGACCAAAGAGAGTTTTTATTTATAGAGAAAAAGATGATAAAGTTTCAGTACAACACATTCTTCCCTCTGCAGCCACGCGAGGTTTCGGGAGTTGGAATCAGAAAATGGAAATTTCTTCAATTTGCTTATCACACACACCTTTCTTTCTGAACCAATTTTGGAAGTGCTTAAACCCAACACGTTACTTCTATCTTCACTCTTACCCACATTCAAAACAAAAACAAGCTTTTCTCAACAATGGAATCGTGTTCACTTCACTATACACTCACCAAAATCAAAATCATATTCAACTAAGCTAAACCACATGCATATACATTCCACACACTATTTTTCTTTACTTTATTTCATGCGTTGTAAGTGACGGAGATCACACATCGACTAGAGATGATGACAATTCATTGTATATAAGTGGGTGTAATCCTCAACCGGTTTTATGGGGTTGAGTTAGGCTTAAAATCCACTTTTTAATATGGTATCAGAGCCATTTCGATCCTATCCTGGCAAGTATTTGTTGAATTTATCAGGCCACCATTCATAATATGTTATTCCACGCACGAGCTTCTATCTTTGTAATAGTAAGTTATGGTATGTTAACAACTCGATAATGAATTTTTCTTTTACAACTTGTTATAGCAAAGAACCAGAAACTCGATAATTGAGTAGATCAGTTACCTAGACAGTTTAATGGTCTTTCACCAATATCAGCTGATTAGGAGATGTAAAACATGATTAAACGACTATTAGGTCTGTATTAACCATTCTTAAATAAAGTTCAATGGAAATGTATAAATAAGAAGAGATTTTTATGGTGAAAAGTAAATGCTATTTAAACTCTAAACTGAACTACTTAAATTGACCTCATCTAATTTAAACATTGGAGTATCTATATAGGTACTATACCCTCTCAAACACCTAAGGAAAAACAGTTGGAGTTAAAGAAAAAACAGAAACAACTCGATAAAGAATATTCAGCTATAAACTAACGTGTTTGATTATGTTTATTTTTTTTAACCAATATTTAAATAAAATTTACTTGTGTTCATTTTTTGAAAAGGGCTAAAAGAAGTTGATGAAACTAAAAGTGAGATTGAGAAGTCTAAATAAACACAGTACCATGAAGCACAGCAGTAGAACACGTGTAAAAAAGAAATAAAAAAGAAATTTGTATATTTGGGTAGAGTGATTAATTGTAGTGATTATTTATGGAAAAAAGAGAAGAAATGAGAGTGTTGGTTTTGGTAGCATGCACTGTAGAGTTTGAGAAGAAACAAAAGAAAAAACAATAAAAGCAAAAACGTGTTGGTATTGAAGACCTAATGAGGTGGACCCACCAGAACAGATTTTCCCAAACCCCACCTAAAACTAAAATAGCTTTTTCATCAACAATAGTTTAAATATTAATGTTCTTCAAACCCCGTTTTAATTAATTTCGCCACCCCTATAAATAAATCGCGTTTTTTTCCTAAGTTTCTCACCAAACGCAGAAGCGAAATCTCCTAGAAAGCGAGACTCTCTCTCTGTTTCTCTTTCTCTCTCTCTGTTTTTCTCTCTCTACTTTTTTGTTTGTTTGGCAGAGTCAGCGAAAACAGAGAAACCAACAAGGTATTGGAACACGAAAACACGACCATAGAAGCAGAGCCTCACCTTGTTCATTGTTTTGAATTCAACTGAAAACACGACAGCTACGATGTTTCACGAGAGCAGCGTGACTCGGTGGCAGACTCAGCCGGTTCAGCCCACTGAGTGGACTCGCTACCACGACAAGCTCTTCGAGCGCGCTCTGCTCCTCGTGCCGGAGGACCTCCCCGACCGCTGGAACCAGATTGCCGGCCACGTTCCCGGTATGTCGCCGGCGGAGGTCAGGGAGCACTACGACGCCCTCGTCCACGACGTCTTCGAGATCGACTCTGGCCGAGTCGAGGTCCCGAGTTACGTCGATGACTCGGCGCCGCAACTCAGTGGCGGTGCCGGAAATTCTGCGTGGGACAGCGCGAATCAGATCTCATTCGGATCCAAACCCAAGCAGGGCGACAGCGAAAGGAAGAAAGGCACGCCTTGGACTGAAGAGGAACATAGGTTTGTCAACGATTTCGCTTCAATTCGATTCCTTCTTCTTTGCGTTTGGGGTTTTCATTTTGGATTTATTTTCTTTTTTTCATTAGGGAGCTGTTTCGTAATTGGGTGGGACTATCTTATAAAAGAAGGGGAAAAAGAAAAAGTTCAAACCAATTTTGTGTTTTTCTCTGGTTTGATGTTCTTTTGACCGGCAAAAAAACTTTTCGTTTTATTTTTTTTCTGAATTTTACTTCTTCATGATCATTTGGTCTTACGATACGAGTTCTCAATTGTGTTTTTTTGTTCCTAAAACGAATCCCCTTAAGTTGGAAGGTTTTAATTTTCAGCTGCACCTATTCATGAAAACCCTTAATTTCCTCAAAACTTGGTTTTACTCTCTTTGATTCAATAATGCTCTCACCGAGTGTACTGTGAAAGATGATGAACTTTGAGTCCTCTGTTTTTTTTTTGTCTCTATGAATTATAGTGACACAGCGTTCGCTTACGATCGTGCATCTTTTGTTACTGGTTTTTTGGAAAACTGAATTAGAATTTCAAACAGGCAAATATCAAACGTCTGCATTGCAATATTTTTTGCTCGTCATGCATGCATTTGAAGATGGTTTAAACACTCAATTTGCCTCTTCTTACACGTTAAACTCTCACACACAGAATCATATTCCACTATCTGTAGTTGTGAGTCCTTATTGCAAGTGCATGAATCAGAAGGGCAGTGCTAACGAAACACACTCTTTGTGTCACAGGCTGTTTCTGATCGGGCTGAGTAAATTTGGAAAGGGAGATTGGAGAAGCATTTCAAGAAACGTTGTTGTGACAAGAACACCAACTCAAGTAGCTAGTCATGCTCAGAAATACTTCCTTCGGCAGAATTCAGGGAAGAAGGAGAGGAAAAGATCAAGCATCCATGACATAACCACAGTGGACAGTAACTCTGTGCCTGTGCCCATTGACCAGAACTGGGTTCCTCCTCCTGGTGCTTCAATGCAGCAGTCACAAGACATGCTGCAGTACCCTTCCAGCAACATGCATGATCAAATGGGTCCATTTGGGTATTCAAGCTATGGCTTTGAAATGTAAAGAATGGTAGTAGATAGAAGCTTGTTGTGTATATAGTGTTGTAGCTTTGGGTCGTATGTTTGTAAAGTTTTCATGGTTTCGCTAGCTGACAAGGGTGATTAGGAGTGTTGTTGCTAATTAAAAATTGAATATTTTAGTGTAGGTTGTGTTTTGAGTACCTTGGTGAATCCTATGAATGAAGCAGTGAGGATGAAAGGGCAGTGAATACAAATAGTGAGCCTTTTTAGAATGAATCCAATAGTAATGGAAATTCTTTTTTATTTGGCAACTTCAATAACTGCTTTTCAATTAGGATTAAGCATGTTGAGTGAATCAAAGCCTGTTTTGGTGGTTCTTTCTCCTTTATGGTAAAAGCCTGTAATCTTATTAAAGGTAATGAAAAGTGGTGCAGAACTTTTATCAAGAATAATGCGCTGTGTTTCAGACACATCATTGTAATTTCTCAGCACAAGAGAAAACTTCACCTAATCAGTTCTACCTTAAAGACCACCTTAACTAAGCATCACTTTTTGTAACAAAACCAAATGAAGAGCTGTTACCAAGTAATAAACCAGCGAATTAAGGAGGAGAAACTAATGTTTTCTGCAAACCACAAGACAACAATTCTAAATGGAAATTTTGAGGTTCATGGGTACACTTACGAGTATGTGAGTTCCTACAACATGCTCCAATCTACCATTGCAAGCTTTTTTTAGTAGCTCTAATTAAAAATATTTTATTCAGGTCATTGTAGTTACAACAGATTTTTGGTTCTTGTCAAAAACTGTTATCATCTTCGGTGGGTCATTAACGATGTTATCTTACACTTCACAGCGAAAATGAAAACAATAGAAATATTCCAACCACAAATAAAAATGGGATGTTTAAAAGTACAACTCATGGAGCAACTAAAAAGAGTAAAATTCTTACAACTATAGATATAAAAAAAAGAAAAACACTATACAACCTCTAATACTATACAACTTCAACTAAAAATGCATTTTTATTATTTCATACAAAAATTAAAATTATAGATAAAGAAAAAGAATTATATACTAGAACAAAGTTATAAATGTATATTTTTGTTAAAAAAAATAGTAATTAGATTTGATAGTCTTCGATCCAAACTCCAGTTGCACCCCGTAAAAATTAATAAATATTTAAGTTAGACCTTAAGATTATATAGATCTCATTCTTGTCCATGAATTATTAATAATTTATTCTTGTATTGTTCTTCATTTTTGTCCAAAAATACTCAATTTAATAACTTTCATTTTGTTCTTCATTGTTAACAGACAAAGAAGATTAAATTAAGTTAGCATAATTGAGAGAGATTAAAAAGTTTGATGGATTGAAAGTGTAATTATAATGATATAGAGTATTACGGAAATTCCTTCATAAACTGGGTGACCTTTTAATGCACCACCATTCTCCCAACCATAGATTCCATTTGGCTTTCATCTGAGATCTCGTGATTGTCCCCACTTTCGGTAATTGTATCATTGTCACATTAAGAACACGTGATTTCAAATCTTTTGTCGTGAGCTTTTATGAAAAATACAGTTACAAATTAAACAACTTTTTACATTAAAATTATAATTCAAAGATTAAATCCACATTCACTTTGTTATTTGATCCTGCCCTTATTAAAAATGACATACAACATAATTTTAGCATATATACCTGTAAAGAAATTTATTTAAACTAAACCTTAAACGTGTTCCTCCTCTTTATATTTGTCCACAAAAATTTTAAAAAATTAAAACTTGACTCAATTTTTAAGAATAAAAATCAAAGAAACCAATCTAATTTTACCATGATATGCATAAGATAAAAACCAAATTATGATGTCAATTTTCTACTAGAGACAATTATAGCAAATATACTTTATAAAAACGGGCAAACATTTCTTTACATATAACTTGGTTTTAGTACTTCAAAGAGACAAACTAAGTCTTTATAATCAAAGAATAAGCAGCCCTGTAAGCCACTCCAACATACCATAAAATCCAAACATAGTCATTGTCTGTTCACAAGCCAAGTTGAACAGTTATGTGAGTTCAGATTGATAAACGCTTAGTCACTTGAGAAAAAGTGAGAAGCTTTTATCTATTACCAAATCATTCCTAAACTGAATGCATAAACGGTGAAACTCATTAACTTACCCAATATTTTCCTTAGACAAAAGTGAAAATTAACCGGAAAGGATCACATCATCATAACAAACATACCAAGTTTTGTGGATGCAATGACATGGTTTCATACATCACCATTAAAGAAATTACAGATAACAAGAAACACAATCTATATACAAAGGCCAAAGTTAACTCAGGGTTGTGTTTTATTCCCCAGGCTTATTTTCCACAAAGACATGACGGCTTGTGCGAAGGATATCACTCCTTTTGAGGTTTCTACAAAAGAAAAAAATAAGTGTTAAATTATGGTAAAGGTAGAAAGGAGAGTAAGATAAGATCCACAATAAAATTCCAATGCCACCAAGTTGCTAAAAAGCAGATGCAACTTACAAATCTAGATCTTCCATTTCAAAGATAGATTATAAAAAACATTAAATACATGGACAAGGCATAACTTGATGGAACATTCCAATCACCCCTGGCTAGTTTTGATTAAGTGCAAATCGTGGTAACAGGTGACCACCCCACCAAAACTCTACCGCTATCCATACATGTAGCACACGCTGCACTACACTTTGGGAAATGGCGCCCTTGGTTTACACCAAATTGAATTTAACAACAAACTGAGCAAAAGCAAACAAATTATTCAAGAACTAACAGTAACAGCAGTCTACATTTTAGAAGAACTTCAATGCAGTCCTTCAAGGCTATACAATTTCACTTTAAACATTGCATTGGATAATAAATAAACCATCAATTTCATCCTTGAACTATTATTTTCTCCAATGTAGTCCTCAAAGTGGAAAGAAATACTCGAGTAGTCTTAAAAAGTATTACAAATCATGCTGAGTCACGAAATATTAAAAAACACCTGAAATTGATCCAAAAACTTTATTGAAATACATCAACTAAGGGATAAAGGTAATTGATATTCAGAGGTTCAAAAAATTTCTTAAACATTTTTATTATTTTGGGGACAACTTAGACGGTAATAAGATAATTTGGAGAGACCAAATTGGTGGTTTGTTTATTTACAGAAAAGAGAGAGCCAGAAAAAACGGGATGAACAAATTCCACAAAATGACGAGTAGTAAAGAGAATTTTCAAATGATCTCAATTGTCAATTATTGCATAAAAGAAGTAGATAGACCTAACCAGTCACCGTCCCCACAAAACTGATAACAACGAAATCTAAAACCAAAAAATGAAATAATCAAACGGTAGAATATGATTCACAAAGAGTAAGTTCAGTGTTCTGTAAAACTCCTGTCGGTTTTGGTGCGAATAAACGAATCGTTCAAATCACGGTCACAAACAACAGATTGTTAGAAAAGAAGCGCACAAATCGAACAAAAATGACAAAAGAGAAACACCATCCATCATGTAAAATTACAAACTCCTGAAAGCTGAACTCCATCGTGATCTTTACAAGATGAAATATGAAAAGTAACAAAAAACGTAGTTTCTTGACATGCACAGAATAAATCATATTTGAAAACAAAAGTATGAGTAGATCGAAAAGAAAAGCGTGCACCTTATCAGCAGTGCCTTTGTCCCCCTCAGCACTGTTTTTGTCGTTCTCAGCCTTAGCCTTCCCCTGCAGCTTCTGTTTCTCCAATCTCTCCCTCTCCCATTTCTGCACACAGAAGAAAAACATGTAACATAGGGTTACAGAGATTGAATCCAAATAGGGCGAAAATGAGAGTACCTGAATGTAGACATTCTCTTTGGCCTGTTCTTCCTCGCTCAGAACGCGACCTTTGTCGCTGAAGAAGCGACTGAAAGCCCCTCGATTCGTTGAGTCCATCGCACGAGTCACGGATCCTCGACTCACCCACGATCTCAAAGCCATTGAAGGAGTAATATTACACGGTGGTGGCGGTGGTGGCGGTGGTTCTTCCACTACAAACAAGGAAACAAGAAGTCAAACGCCCTAGAATTTTCTTTCCTTCCTTTTATATACACCGACCCATCACCGTCTCAATCTCCACCCGACCCGTTTTACCCGACCCGTTTTACCCGACCCGTTAAACCTCTTCGCTATTTTTTACCTTCGTTTAAAAATATATTGGTAATAATGATATACAATTGTTTAATAATTTCTTTGTTGGTTAATTAATTAGAATAATATATTGTGGTTTATTTTTAACTTAACTTTATATTTGTAAAATTACTACTTTTAATTAATGTTCCTGGTGAAATATATTTTTAAGTATTTAATTGAAATTGAGCATTGGTAATGTGCTTCCTATGAAAGATTTTCTTTGATTAAAATATAATAATGGTTTTAATTCATAAAAAGACAAATATTACGAAGGGTCTAAGTTTCTCTCTCGTGTGGAGTGAGTATTTGAAAAGTTCAATGTTAAAAGTTGAAATTTTAGTATTATTGTTCTCTCCGTCATTAATAATTGGAAAATATTATTTTCACACTCTATATTTCACTACATTCAGTTTAACAACTACCGAATTAACTAATAAATAAATAAATTTTAGTTTTAGAAGAAACTAATTTCTTTTTTTTAAGTGTTTAAATTTGTTTATTGACTAAACATATCCATAAATATGAGATAAAATGAGGAACAAATCTTAAACAGTTCTATAATTTTTATTTTTATTTTCAATTAAAATTAAATTTTATGTTAATGTTAAGTGAAACGAAGATTTATATTAAAAAATTATATATATTATTCAAATAAAGTTTTAATTTTATTTACCTGGTCACGTTGCATACTTCGCTTGAAATGAAAAAGTTGCAATAGATATTTATAGAAACATTTTCTTGTCGACCATTCTTCCATTAATTCTTCATGTTACTACTAGGGAGATGAGACCTAAAGAAGTGTTGATTGTCTTCTTTTTCCTCCTTCTTGTTGAGCAGTTTGCTAGAACTTCAACTTGCTCCTCCTCGTCTTAGTGTTACTCCTTTAGGTCTCGGTCGCTCTAACACAGGTACATGTCAAATGATATATCTCCAAAAGGCACTCTAACGCTCAAGTCAGCAAAGGGTACTCGGCAGTTGATTGTTAGAGTATATTTAGTAATGAGGTATCTTATTTTTGAAATTTGTGTTATTTATATTATTTTAATGGACTTACCTTACTGGACCAGATTAGTGGAGTGGATTGTGTTTAGGGGCATATTATCTAGTTTTTAGTGGTGATTTAGCTTTATTGACCTTAATTTGAATGTTAATGGTGAATGTGACGGTTGGCTCACATAGACTCGGTCATAGAGACCGAGTACCAGTACAATTCATTATAATCATCTGCTAATTCTTCAAATCCTTTGGAATTTTTCTTCTTGCACATACAATTCAGTAGGAACTTGAAGTGATTAATTCAGTTGGAATTGTTGGATAGATGAACTAACCAGTGACTTGCTTCAAATGAATTGGGTGATGATCTTGTTGAGAGATTATTGTTTTCTCTGTGATGATTTGTTAATTGGAGTTTTTAACTTTCATCTAAAGGATAGTTTTCAAAATGTTCCCATAAGTATACTTCATCTATAGGATTTTGAAAATGAGGTCTATAAATGACGATGATTAAAATCAGAGACTGATATTTTTTCACCAAATTCAAGAACTACATGTTCATGAGTAATAGAAATGCTGGCACACGGATTCTGGAATCGCCCCCGGTAGAAATGCAGCTGATTGTTTTTCCTTTTTCTTTTCAATTATTCTGCAGAATCTCTGAAGATTCCTCTGTCACTATACTCCATTTTTGTCATATATTTCTTATTTTGTTCCAGTGCCGTATTTTGGCACGTTGTCATGGAGCAGTAGGAATATAACTTATTCGCTTCTTCCCCACTTTACACTAACAAATTTAGATTTGTAGACACAAACATATTTATCAAATTATATTACTTAATAGAATTAAATAAGAAAACCTTTCTACTTTCTTTCAATTCTTCAGTATTAGTTACTGTATATATATACAGTAAATAGTTGTATTGTATGTGATGTGTGGCGAAACATGATTGAAGAGCTAGCATGTATCCAAAATAGCACATTGGTTTTAAATGGCGGATTTGCAAATTACACTACAAACCCTCTGTGCTTTCGGTCGGTTTTTGCCATTGTGTTTGGTATTGCATGTCAGCATCACACTGACATACACCAGTTTTCTGCATGGACAGAATTCCCTCTTCAAAATTTCAATGTGCTTCTGTGCCGATTACCTTCTGCATTGTCGCCCTTGTTTTGTTTGTTTCCACAGATACACGAAGTTATTTGTATATGGTGTGTATCATTACATATTTATGGTACACAAAAACTGAATCGTTGCTACACACAGGTTCTAGCAAAGAAAACAATGGCTGGTGAAGGTGTCACCAAATCTGAAGTTCAGCAAAACACTCTCTCAAGGGTTCCAAATACAAAGCCTCCGTTCACTCTTGGCCAACTCAAGAAAGCCATTCCCCCACATTGCTTTCATCGCTCCCTTCTCTCTTCATTCTACTATGTTGTTTGTGACCTTTCACTGGCTTTCATTCTCTACATTACCACCACCTACTTCCACCTTCTTCCTCACCCTCTTTCCCTCGTTGCTTGGCCAATCTATTGGGTTCTCCAAGGTTGCATTCTCACTGGGGTGTGGGTGATTGCTCATGAGTGTGGTCACCATGCCTTCAGCAAGTACCAATGGGTCGATGACCTAGTTGGTTTGACCCTTCACTCAGCACTTCTAGTCCCTTATTTTTCATGGAAAATAAGTCATCGCCGCCACCACTCCAACACGGGTTCCCTTGACCGTGATGAAGTGTTTGTCCCAAGATCCAAATCCAATGTTGCATGGTACCACAAGTGCTTCAACAACCCACTAGGAAGGGCTGTTTCTCTTCTCATCACGCTCACACTGGGATGGCCTTTGTATTTAGCCTTCAATGTTTCTGGTAGACCCTATAATCGTTTTGCAAGCCACTACCACCCTTATGCTCCCATATATTCAGACCGTGAAAGGCTTCTGATCTATGTTTCTGATGTTACTTTGTTCTGTGCCACATACTTTCTCTACCTCGTTGCAACTGTGAGAGGGCTGGTTTGGCTGGTGTGTGTTTATGGGGTGCCGTGGCTCGTTGTAAATGGCTTTCTTGTGACCATCACATATTTGCAGCACACACACTCTTCCTTGCCTCACTATGATTCATCAGAATGGGAGTGGTTGAAGGGTGCTTTGGCAACTATGGACAGAGATTATGGGATTCTGAACAAGGTGTTTCACCATATAACTGATACTCATGTCACTCACCATCTCTTCTCTACAATGCCACATTACCATGCAATGGAGGCAACCAATGCAGTGAAGCCTATATTGGGTGAGTACTATCAATTTGATGACACCCCATTTTACAAGGCATTGTGGAGAGAAGCAAAAGAGTGCCTTTATGTGGAGCCAGATGAAGAAACTTCTCAGAAGGGTGTGTTTTGGTACAGGAACAAGTTTTGATGAAGCAAACAATGGGACAGAGGAAGAGTTACAAAGTTCTGTCATGTATCAATTAATTAGAAAGTTATAAATAAGTGGTTTGTGAACACTTTGTTTCCATTATGTTCCAAATGAAAAAATAATGTATTCTTAATTATATGTGGAATATGCTTTTAAACAAATGCTCATAACACTGTTATTTGGTAAGAAAAATGATAGTTTGAAATGATTTAAAGTTGTATATATTTTGTTATATGATAGGTTTAAAAATAAATATATATAATAAAAAGTAAGTTTAGAATTAAATAATAATAAAAATATTAAAATAATAATATTAGGAATTATAATCTAACTATATAAAAAAAATGTAATTTGTGAATATATCATTATTCTATTGATATTGTTTCTGTTTAACTTTTTTTTCTTTACGAAATTAGGGTGTTTTTTTAGGTTAACTGTAAAAACAGGTAAAATTTAAAAATTATTAAGTTGTGATATGTTGACACCATTTGAAATATAAACTGATTTTAATAAATATTGAAGTTACACTAAAGTAGTGTTAAGTTGAATGATTTTAAGGTGACACTACTTCGTATAATCTTATTCTTATTTGAATAATTTTTTAAAATTTTATTTATTTTGATAATATGCGCAAAATGAATATTGTGGAAAAAAATAATTTATTAAAGATAAGATAATGAATAAAAACATGGTACATTTGGACTTAGAGCATACATTATCAGGGTCATACAGATTTATAAATTTAATATATATTTTTTTGTACGATATTAAAGCATTAATTAAAAATAAGACTCTTACATTTACACAAAATCTAAAAAAAATTGTGATAGACTAAAATCTACGATTAAAATAAAATATAACTTGTACATGGTTTTGAGCATAAGTACATTTCATTAAAAAATTAAAGTGTATATTAATATTAAAATTATTAATAAGTTTTATCTTTTAATCAGGTAGTTGGAATCTTAAAAGATAGTTTTTAGTATGCAATAAATTATATTGGAAATTTGTAATTTATATTAAAATAAAATAATTGAGATAGATAAATTGTACTGAGAGATAGAATATGAAATAAGATAAATCAATAATATTTTATCCATATACTAAATAAAGAATTACGAGAACCATTATATTTTGTATGTGTGACGAATGTTGGAGGTCTCGGTTTGTACCGATCAACATGACTAAATTCATTAAACTCATCTTAAGAGTGATAAGTCTAAAACAATAATTAAATATTAAGTAATGTACTTTCAATTATGATTCAAAAGTTAATCCGATCCAATAATAATGTTTCCATAATAATCATATATAACACATTAATTGTACTAAACATCGAATATCGAGAATTTACTTAAACATATAAGAATAATTTTTACAGATAATATCCCGGTCGAGAGCTGAAAGAGGGAGATTAATGAAAAAGAAGTAATAAGAGTAATTCAAGGAGAGATAATTGTTTAATAAAGTAAAAAAAAAGATAAAGATAACCGATCAAAGAAGAAGTAATAGTTTTATCAGTCTCTTTCTATTAAACAACATATTCTATTATATTAAATGATTTGGTTATAGTATAAATTTTAATAATAAATAAAATATCATAATTAAATGGCAAATTTATTTTTTTATTTTAATGTAATTATAATTTAATTTTCATATTTTTAGGATGGGTGTTACTCATTAACGTTCGATATTTTTTCTAATATTTAATTAATAATTTAGAAATATACGAACAAATTTTAAAAACTAAATATGTTCTTTACATATTTGTCTTAATTGAAACTTGTTCTTGTTTGATTGTAAATGGAGCGTGGGTCTCGTTTCTTCTTATCTTAATACACACGCAAAGGAGAAAACAAAAAAGGATAAAACGGGAAAATTAAGGAATTTGTGTTGCACAGCAGCAGCTGAAACACCACGTTGATCTTCTCCTTCGCTACTTCACTCAGGTTGTTAGGTTTTCTCTCTCTCTCTCTCTCTCAATTTTCATCTAACAAACAATTCTCACTCAGATTCGTAAATCTCTCGATTAGATCACTCACCAACTCTAACGTTTCGAAACCCCTATTTTTCCCCATTTTCCCGTTTGTCCCATGAAATTAAGGATCTCAAACGAACGGGATTGTTGAGATTCAGTTTGACTTTAGATTTTGACAAATTCAAACTGTGAATGAACTGATTGAAACCGGCTCCTTATCGTGAATTGAGATTTCTATTGCGATCATTGTATCTTGAATTGAATCAAATTAGGCTTGGGTTCTGACTTCTATTAGATTAACCATTTAGGGCGTGTTAGGTCAATATTTGCAAGTTGCAATTGCAGTATGTGGGTTTTTGTGATTGGTTTTTTGTTGTTTACATCTTGGATTGGTTGTTGTGGGATTCAGGTGTTGGTGTAATTGTTTGTACCTTCTGGTGGTGGAACTTGTTGGAGATTGGAGATGAGTCAGAGGGGTTTAATATATAGCTTTGTTGCCAAAGGAACTGTTGTTTTAGCGGAACACACACAGTATACGGGGAATTTTAGTACCATTGCCGTTCAGTGCCTGCAGAAGCTACCTTCAAATAGCAGCAAATACACGTATTCCTGTGATGGGCACACCTTTAACTTCCTCATAGACAATGGATTTGGTATTTGTTTTTATGTATTATTGCCTGCTCTACTGATTTGACTTTCAATACATATGCCAATGTCAGAATTTTGTTCCCCTTTGCAGTTTTCCTTGTTGTTGCTGATGAGTCGGTTGGAAGGAGTGTTCCTTTCGTATTTCTTGAACGGGTGAAGGATGACTTTATGAAGCGCTATGGAGCAAGCATTAACAATGGTAGTACCCATCCACTTGCTGACGATGACGAGGACGACGATTTGTTTGAGGACAGATTTAGCATAGCGTATAATCTTGATAGAGAATTTGGGTTCGTTGTAACTGATCCTTTTAAATTTTTGTTTTCTTCTGTTTGTTGTGGTTTTAAATTTGCGATCTGGTTGTGTAGACCAGCACTCAAGGAGCATATGCAGTATTGCTTGAATCATCCAGAAGAAATAAGTAAACTATCAAAGTTGAAGGCCCAAATAACTGAGGTTAAGGGGATAATGATGGACAATATTGAGAAGGTACGTGTATTGAACTAAGCCTAAAGTGGCTACTATCAGATGTTTCTTAGCTCTGAATCCCCTTGCACAAATGCTAACTAGTTTATCTCTGGATATATGTTATTGTTTGTGAGATTTTCCTTAATTTCGGGGAAGGGTGGAAGGAGTTGTAAATAAGGGATGATAACATTACATTAGTATTGCAACGCTGTTTCAAACTAGTGAATTTATTAATATGATTTCCTCGTGGGACTCATAAAAATTTGAAGCCCGTATACTTACTATGTATATGTATTGCTACGACATGACACAGATATGAACATACAGAAAACTCTTTCAAATGTAAGATATGATACTGCCTACATACACTAACATGAATTTAGGGGTGGATAAACACTTTAAATAAAATGCACAAAATGTTAATAAAGAGACATTTACCATTGCTCGAGAAACACATGCTATCTTAGTGTCGATAAAAAAATGTAGAAAAATAAAAAAGGCTAGGTAGTGGGCTTGTTATCTCCCCTTCCCATTTCTGAAAAGTGAAATTATATTCTATGGACAAGTCGATTGAGGATTTTTGTGCTCTTGTAGTAACCATGGCATTCAAGGTCCATTTTTTTCTTAACAAAATTACCCACAATATGGGATCCATGAGAGCTCAAATTGAAGTTAAATGTCTGTTGTTCTCATAATTCATTAAACTGGACTTTTTTTTTCCCATTTTTTCTTTGTGGACCACCAATGGATTTTTCATATTGCTCAAGAAGGGAAAGGACAATTTAAAAACAGAGAAGGGCAAAGAATGTACCCACTGCATAGGGATTGTGCTGCTTTTTTATTGTTATTGTTAATTTTTCCTATTGTCATCTTTTATGTGTAATATCATTTGGTTATGTTCAAAGATCAAATGTTAGGTTTGTGTCTATTGAAGAATTACTCAGTGGATGATGTTCTCGACAAGTTAAAATAAAATACTTTTTAACTTTACAAACTCTTTTATTTTGTTATCAACTTAATATTAGCTATTTATTTTTCTTGTTAATAGAATAGATGAAAGGCATGTTAGGGAATTACTAATAATTTCAAGATACATATGGATAAGGATATTAGTTATGTTTCATAATCTCTCTGCAATAGCCTTAAAAGAGAGTTAAAAAGGAGGAAAAAATAGCATTGCTGTTCAATAACGAAAAGATGCATACTTTTGAATTTTGGCTTTAGGCCACTGAGGGGATTGAGCCACCTGAGGGTGAGTATATGAAGACTGGCTGTTGAGTCTTTTGCACTTGCATTCATAGAAGACTGGCAGCTTCTGTTTATTGAGCCAAGATTTTTGGAAGGTTTTTAGTCATGATAATAAAAAATATTAGTTTCATAAGAGATTTTTCTCATCTGGCTAGTAAAATTACATGGCTCATACAAGAAATGTTTTCATTTATTTCAATTTTATGTTTTTAGGCATACTAAAAGATGCTCTCCTATCACATAGAATCATTATATTGAGGGGAGAGAGACATTTCACTGTGTAGATATACCCGCCATTGTGGGTTATAAGGTCCTCTAGCTGTATTTAGAACTGCACCTTTGTCTCTCTGACTGAACCTCATGAAGCTACTATAGCATATTAGTAGGTTCTTCAAAGGCTTTAACTCAATAATACCCTTTTTGATTACTCATAAAATGTATGTGCATAAAAGCATAAGTTCAGCATTGTAACAGTTAGAGCAACAAAAAGGATGTTGACGCCCTTAGTAGCTTTGGTGGATTAATATTTAAAAAGGTATGCTACTATAGAATTTGACCCACACGTAATTTAGGGAGAAAAGAAGATTTTCATCACATTAAAAAACTGTCATGGAACTGGTAAACCAAAACTAGAACAAGAGACTGCTTAAACATTTCAACTCTTTTCAAAAGCCACTTTTCTCTCAAAATATTAAGCACTTCTAAAACATTTGTATTTTCCGTCTTGAAGGTTTTGGATCGTGGAGAGAAGATTGAGCTGCTGGTGGACAAAACAGAAAACTTGCAGTTCCAGGTATGTATTATTGTCCAAATCAAGGATTTGCATATCTCCTTTTTCAATAAATACTTTGTTTATCTAAAAGAAACAATGTTTGAATCAACTAGCCTGAATTCTGAAACAATCATACTGATGCTATTCTATTTTCCATTCAAATTTAGGCTGACAGCTTCCAGAGGCAGGGCAGGCAGCTGAGAAGGAAGATGTGGCTGCAGAATCTCCAATTTAAGCTGATGGTGGGAGGAGGAATCCTTACCTTAATCATAATTCTGTGGGTTATTGCTTGTGGGGGATTTAAATGTTGATGGAGCCACAAGAAGTTGAAGTCTGTATAAGGCAAGGATGCACAAAATGATTTACTACGTGTACATGAAATTTGGCACTGGAACTTATGGTTACTGTCATAGACTGTAATTAAGCTTGTGAGGAGAACTGCTAGTTATCTTGAATCAGGCTCATACTTTAGATGTCATCTATGGATTGGTTGTGTATATCATTGCAACAATATAAGACTATTCCCACTTTCCCTCTCTTCCCTCTCTATTTATTTCTTTAAATTCAAATTGGGTTATGCCATTGCATGCTTCCACAACTTCCATTACCATTCGCCACAGACCTTTCTCGCATTAGCAATGGCTGCAATTATATCCTAGATTCACGTGTAGCTAATCAGTAAACATTTAGGATTATCAATTTATTATTACATTAACGTTAATCATGTATAAAGCAACTCCAAAGCTATGATTAAGGACATTTCAGTCTTACTTGGGTCTAAGGTAAATCGTTCGTAAGAAGATGCGTGTCCTAAGATAAAAGGTAATAACTTATCGAGAACTAAAACATTATTACTTCCCATTGCTGATTTGAGCACCAAAATATAATTGCAATTATTTTTTTCGAGATCGAAGACCAAAGACTCAATGATCGTGAAGAGTGACAATATTTACTAGGTTTATTCAGTCTTATAAGAACATTTTTGACATTCATTGTGGGTTGAAGACCTTATGAAAGAGTGGTAACCATGTACAAAATGATGAGCAATGGCATGCATGTTCAAGAAGAAGATCAGAACAAGTACACCAGCCAATTGGAGCTGATGATGGAACTTAGAGTTAGAGACACTAAAAAAGAACAAAAAGAACATATTCTTAGAAGGACAATGGTGGTCCAACAAGGACTCTCACACACAAGCACAACAGCGAAGGGGGTGCACAAGCCACTATGGAAGAAGAAAAATGGAAGAGAAATGAAAAGTAGGGTTATATATAAATTCACCTGGGAATATTTTGGCCTTTTCACTGACCCATGAGAGTGCACATCAAATGATTGGGGTGCAGAATGAAGAAGCGAGAGGGACAATGTTCCTGTCGAATTATTTTTTTAAAATTCATCTTTTATGTTTTGAAGGATTGAAAGTTGATCATAAAGAACTATATATTATAAGATATTAGGATATGGCATGCGCAGAAAGTAAATTTAGAATGGCTTTGAAAATTGAGACTGTTAAGAAAAATACTAGCGATGTAGTTAATAATACTATTAACTATACTCAAAATTTAATTGATATTAGTAAATTGATTAACTGTAATTCTATCAGTTTGCTATTTGATGGGCCAACGTACTCTAAATTTTTTATATAAAATTTTAATAGTTTAGAGATAAAATAAAAGTACTCTAAATATTAAATGAATTTGAAAAATAAAAAGTAATATTAACTCTACTATAACTATTAGATGAACATAATTAATAAAAAATATATATTATAACTATCCTGAGTGTTGCAATACATTAAGAAATACCAAATTTAATATCAAAACTATCATAAATATTAAATGAATTTAAAAACATTCTAAATATGAAATGAATTCAATAATATGCCATTTGCTACTAAAACTATTATAAATATTAAATAAATATCACAATAATGTTAAAACTATCGTGAATACCACAGGAATTTAATGGTATTAAAATTACTCTCAGTATGAATTAAATTTAATATTTAATATTAAATTTTTATCAACGTCAAAATAAATTAATAAATGTAAATTTTAATATTAAACCTACTCTATCAAGTGAAACTATTTAATAAAATTTAATATTAAAACTCTTAAATATTAAATTTAATAAATATAAATTTCATATAAAAACTATTCTTAACATTAAAAATTTGATAAATATCAAACCCAAATGCCCTAAATAGAAAATAAATTTAAGAAACGTTCAATAAAAAATGTTTTTTTCTAAATGTTTGTCTGTTCAAGTTTCGATTTATTTCATTTTTGTTGTTTTTTGGTTGATTTTCTTTTCTTGGATTGGATCCATTTATGAACATCCTTCTCATTTGGGTCCTTTACACAATTTGTTTTCTTTGATAAAAGAGCATAAGTACTTTTGCATTTCAATAATATTTGTAATGCAATAAGGAATACAATGGAAAAAAACTCTGGATATTCTAGACAAAAACATGAGTTGACTTATTTTCTGATCTGCTAAGATATTGAATATTATAATGAGGATTGGTAAATATTGATTTGATGATCCATTATACACCTTATTCACTAGTCATTTGCAGTCAGTCTTAAATATCAATAACTTATATTGGAGTTGGCTAACCCCTCAAAGAAAACACTCTCATATTCCTTTGCATCCTAATATTAAAAAATAAAACATTTTACCAAAATAAAAAGCTATATTTAAACGTAAGGAACATCAAAAAAATGAAATTAGAAATTTGATTTGTCTTCCAACATGTTTGAGACCTGTCATTGTGAGTTATAATATTCCCTAGCTATAGTTAAAATTGTAACTCTCTATGACAGGACTTTCTTCTCGGCCATGGTAGTTTCATGAAATTGCCTGGGTTTGGTTTCGTAACATATTAGGATGTCCTTCAAAGGTTGTACGTCAATAAAAACATAACAATTAGACAAAGACAAAATATGGTAGTGAGTAGGTTTGGGGAATGTTTTTGTCATATGAGCAAGAAACTCATAAAAGACTGCAACATTACATAACCAAAGACGAGAAATCCCAACATTACAGAACAGAGGGGAGGACAGATGGTAACGAGATGATTGTAGCAGCATAAGTTCCTAATTAAAAACAGAACAGATTCAAATTAGAAGTTAAATCTCCCTATCTAATTGGTTTACTCCCATCTAATAGAATAGTGCATTCCATACGCATGTCTCAGAGAAATACAAGACTCGTCTATCACACAGAAAAAAGATTGGAAATGCATCCTTCCACATAAAAAATACATGCTACAGATACACACACTCAAGTATTTAATTATGATATATCATACTTTGCGAAGTAAAACTAGTAAGTACAAATTCATGAATTGGGAGGCGAGTACATCTTGGGGAAGAAAAGCCTATTCATAAAATAACTTCGCTGTAAAAGCAAAACTGTTATAGGAGCTCAAATTCAAGAGGAAAGTCAATCACACAACTTGGTAGTTATCGGTTATCAATTGTGTTCTCTGAGCAAACTTGGGGGGATTACCACCCTTTAATGGTATGATGTTGGTAACCTGCAACGAGCAGTAAAAAAAGGGTAAGTTTAAGCACTATTCGGGTCAATAAATGTCAGTTTCAACTAGATCATTTTGAAACTTCTTTTCAAATAGCACCACTGTACAGCCACAGCTGACGTAAAAATATAAACAAACCTTGAGGTCACTGAAGGTATCAGTTGCCAAAAATCGGACTGAAATAGGAAAGAAAGCTGATGAATCTGCTAGTGGAACAACAAACTCCATGGACCCACTGCCAAATAAATTAGTCAGACAACAAAAGTAACCAGAAATTAAAAAGAGAGAGAAAAATAATAAATTAGCTATAAAAAAATACTCAAGATATAGCACACCTGCGGTTGGAATTATCAATTAGAAGGACAGACCACTCCAAAATGGAATTCCTGGAATCATACCTACAAAACCAGTTTTATAACAAATCAAGATCATAACCTGAAATTAAATTATTTAGAACCAAAAATAAAATACTAAGTATTATAATAAAAAATTCATGATCTAGAAAAATCATAGAGCTTACTAATCGACGCAAATCTGGTCATTAGATTCAGTACTTACAAGTTTCTAGACTGCAAACCACCATTAGCATGTGCAATAGATTCTAATTAAAACCATAAGCTTATTTACTTCAAAATTCAACCCAAACCACTAAATATGGCAGTCCCTAACGCTTATTTGAGAGGAAGGAAAAATAAATCCGTACCTCCATTCCCCGTCAATCTGCCTAACAGATGGGGCTTCACGAAGAGCTGGAAGAGGTACAGAGATCACAACATTCCGTAGATCAAACATTGATGAAGCCTCATATTCAATGCTGACATAAGTTTCATTTCCAGAAGAGGAAGGCCAACAGTTGACTGCAATAGACACAAATAGCAGACTAAGTTATTACTACATCAATACAAAGTAGTAGAGCATATCAATTATAGTTATAAACTCACTTGTCAGTGGCACCATTGACTCATCAGTACTTTGCATTCTCCACTTTAAAAGACCAACACCTCCAGCATCACTAGCTTGACCGGTGGGGAAAGGTCTGTTGGGATCCTTTAGGCCTAGTATAGAATCATTGGCAAATAATTCTTTATTCATGTTAGGGTGTGTCTTGAAAGAGACAGCTTGATTGTCACCAGTTTGGACCTGCAAAAGTAAGGCACAATATACAAGTATTAATAATTTTAATCGACCTCCTGGGCCTATTTCAGCATTCAAAACCAGTCTTAAGCAAGAAAAATATCTAGGAGCACTACAGATGAAGGATGCTCGGGTCAGGATCAACATTAATTACTGTGCAGAAATTTCGAAAACAGTAGGTTGCAAAGAAACAAATAAAACTGAACATAAAATAAATCATTAATCATTCGAATATAGGCTGACAATTGTATTTCAAACATACAAATACCTCTTTAGTTTTTTCTTATTCATTGATGACCGAAACTATAAATTCATGCTAAACAAATTGATTTTTTCAGGAAACCCTTTCATATACACTACATACCAAAAGCACCAGAATACTTCATGAACAAACCAAGGAAACAACACTATCATCACACTAAAGGCATTGTAACCATCACTATCTTCCTTTCAATTTCATCTTTCTGCCTAACTGAATTGCCACTGCTATATTATTTGAATGACAAGGTACACTTAAAGCTACTTATATCTATGTCTCAAATAAAATGTCATGCTAAACTTCTGGTTAACTTATTTGAGGATTGAACGAGGCTTAAACACGGGCTTTTTTGAAACATTATTCTTTTTGAAAATTAAGTAATTGTCTACTACTATACTACTCTTATAAAGGATGCAAACTGTGAAGAGTGTATGTAGACAAAGTAAAGAAAACAATAAAAAACAAAATATATTAGTCAGAGGAAAAAAATCTGTTTCATAAATCTAAGGAAATGGTTTTTGACATGACACAATAGAGTTATTTGATCCATATAACTGATCTCACCTACCAGGAAAGGCTTTTATTCTTTTCCTTGTAGGAAAAAAATATTTCATGTGAACTTCTTTACCGTAATACTGATAGATTTAGCAAAACATTTGTCATATATTTCATGACAATAAATAATCAATTAAAAAAAATATTTGGATTTTAAAAACCAGAAGCCTAGTGGACGCACATTAAGTTAGAGACAATGAGAAAGTGATACCTGTACTTGAATATGTCCATCCTCTTGGTTAAGAATTTGGAGAGACAATGTGCCTTGAACATCAAAATTACTGACACCACCATCTCGTTTCAATGTCACATTTAGTTTCTCCTCAACACTCAAAGTGATGGGATCAGTAGGTGGTGGGGCAGCAGCACGAGACTGGGAGAGTTTTGGTTGAACATCTTCAAGAATGACCTCACCTTCTGCTTTCAATGATTCCAAAAACTGATTTGTCCTCTGAGATTTACCAAGCTTCATTCCAAGACCTTTTGGTGGAGCAGTGGCTGCTGAAGTTGGACGACCTAAGCAAGAGGTCAATGGAGTAGATAAATGAAAAGGCTACTCACATTTAACAAATGTTAATTCTGGATATATATATATTAGAGTAAACCACAACCAGGATACAGCATGCTTCAACACCCTTTTAAGTCATTACATAAAAAGCATTCTAAAAGGATTCAAGAAAACCTATGAAATCCAACCTTTAGGCTTGGTTGAAAAGGAATCAACATCAGAAGCCAATCCAAAACCAGAGCCGCTTCCAAAACCAGTTCCACTGCTAGATATACTCAAATCACTAAAGCTATTTTCAATTCTTCCAGAGCCCATAGACTGCAATGGACCAAATCCTCCTTTATCACCTCTGTTCTTTTCAATCTGCAGAACACATGACTTGAATAAATGATATGCAATCCCAGGCTTTAAATATAAACATCATCATAAAACATACATCCTTCAATCATACCTTGCTTTTATCAATCTCACTAGCTTTTCGCTTCATAACATCCTTAGTTTCATTAATCTTGCTCTGCAAAACCAACTTGTGTAGCTTCTCTTCATGACTCTCCATCTCACAGTATTGCTTAACTTGTGCAACAGTCACATTTTCCTTGTGCCCAAGGGAGATGACTTCATCAAATGCAAAAATCAACTCAAAGGCATGTTTGCAAATACCCTCTTCATCAAGGGAGTAAGAATATTCAGGTACCTAAAAGTATTTAGGAATGAACTCACTGTAACATTGATACTTGACAAAAGATTTGCCCAATGACTGTAAATAGACCAATAAATCCAAAATAACCTCCCACTACACTACCAACCATTAGATCAATCTTAAACCCTTCCTAGTCTTCCTATAGAAATCAAAATACTAAATGCTTTGTTTAACGTAAGAGAAGCGTTTAAACTGAAAGACTGCACCATTAATACTTCGTGAGAAAACCAATATGACAGGAAAATTAGTAAACAAGGCACAGATGACAGAACAATTTCTATATTCAGGCCCAGAAGTCATACTAGAGAGAAAAGCAATAATGCCACAACCCAGATAACAAAAGACAAGCAATTGAAATCAAATTTACATAATAACATAAGATGTCAAACTTCAAGCATCAGAAAGAGGATACAAGTTTTGAGAGAAGTCTCAGAGTTTCCAAATCTTCCAGTATGTTGCTGTTTTTGTTTGTTACAAGAAGCAGGTACAGTGCTTCTATTGGCTGGTAAACATAGCGCACATTCTCAGTCTCAACATATGTGTGTTGTTTTCCAGTCCCAACCAACTTGGGAAATGCTGCTAGAAGACCCTCAATTCTTATGCGAGTCATGTCCACAAATTGTCTAGAAACTAGCACTGCAAACAGAGCAAAAGTCCTGAATGTATGAGAACAATGATGTCTAATACATAATTATTTAGGCACCACCAAGTTCAACATCAATTCTAGATTAAGTTTTTCTTTTCAAAATAAAAAAAATAATACTGAATTTTAAAAAAATCAAGTAATGACAATTTATTAAGTATTACATAGAATCGTACACAACTAACATATTGAATTAAAGGATTTCATAAATATGCCGCTTCAAGTGTGATGAGACACTAGACTACACTATACAGATAAAAACATAGAAAAAAGATTCGGGCCATGTTTCCCAATTTAATCATACAAAATACTGTGTCAGAATTGGTTTTGCCTCCTACCAGAAATGTGATTTTGGAAAAAAAAATGAGTATGCTTGCTATTGTAAGGTAAGATTGTTTTTGCCTCAAAATCTTAATTTGGCTAGAAGTGATAAAAAGTACCTTTTACTTTAGATTGAAAAATTTACAATTTTGGCACAAATTTATATGAAAATATAATTGAGCCGAAATCAGTTTTACAGATGCGCTCATCCAAACCCACTCAGTGTACTTCACAATCAATTTTACATATGCTCACCACCACAAACACAGACCTTCTTATTTATTTTTTTAATGGTGCAGAATAAATAACATAGTTACAGCTTCTGGGTGTTTAAAATTCAAATTCCGTTCATACTCTAACTATGAGCTATTTTTTAAAAAGATGCACCTTGAATTGACAGTATGTCTAATGTGTTTTTCATAACTTCGGTGAAATTTCATTTAGTGGGGTACAAAAAATACAGCGACTAAACATGAAAATCAAGCCAGACTATATCAACCAAAACAATACCATCAACCACGACGGAACAAATCAGGTGAAGAGGGCAGCAGAGAACTAACCTTTGCCAGATTTGCTAACAATGGATGCAGCAAGGACAACCTGTTAGACAGGTAAAAAAAATTTAATGGTGCAGAGGGGAAGTCAAAAAATTGAAAGAATAAGCACAACCCATTCCCAAGTAAACCCTGTCCAAACCCATCCCCAAGTAAACCCTGTCCAAACCCATCCCAACTGGCATTTGGAGAGTAAATTGATCTTACAATCAAGAATATTACATTAAACATTCACCGTTACTAGCTATATTCAACATAGACAAAAACAAAACATGCAGCATAAGCCACGCCAGAAGATCCAAGATTACCAGAAATTGTACCATGGAGGTTAAAACATTTCATAAGATTTTCATTCTAACGCAGATCAAAACGTATCACTAAGTTCCTGTATTACTAAGTCCATTCGGCCTGTAATTCAAGATCACGGGATAAAACTACAAACACATTATGAAAATAAGGGGAGAACCATACCACACCAACATCAACATAGCTAACAGGTAAAAAAACGACAAGCAGAATGAAGTAACAGAAACAAAATAATCAGTGTGAAATAGTTGAACAGAAACAAGTAAGTCCTCGATTATCAATCCAGAGGAGTGTAAGGAGTGTTACCATCTTTTCCGCTTAATTTTTGAAGCGGGTAAGTTTTTCTTCTGTCGAATTGAATCTACCAACAAAAATTAAACAGAGTGTTAGAAGGCATCAGATCCAGAGGTGAAGTATTCAATGAGGTATAATTGAATGCGGAATCTGAAGAGGAAAGAGAATAGTGAAAATGGAGACTGAGAGAGAATTTACCAAAACGCGATCTGAGATCGGAGAGCGCAGATCTGATCTCAGAAGGAGAGAGCGAAGACGAAGAACCAAGGAGAAATAGCTTCACTGATGAGAAGAAAGATTGCAATGGAAGACAAAACCAGTTTCAATCTAATGAAAACGCTAAACGGTGCGTTTCATCTTGTATTTTTTTTTTTCAAGCCCAACCACACTAGAAAAATGCATACTTATTTTATTGGAATAAAAAATATACAAATATATACTATAATTAAATCATTTATTTAAATATATTATATTTCATCTATAACTGCATAAATTCTCCAGATTCTTCTATTATGTCCTTAATTGTATAATTTTATATTTTACTTAATTATTTATGACAATGTATAATACAAATTTCTCGGATTTATGTACACATTCTTTGTTTGTACTGTCTCCAATGATAAAATTTTATTTTTTACTTACTTACAATAATAAATTTTTTAAAAGAAACTGTCTAACTCCTCAAATTAAATATAACTGTAAAACTTCTACACCCTAATTTTATTTTTTTTGAAATTAAAAAATTGAAACTTTTAATATAATAAGAATTTAAAAATTATATTTGGTAACTTTTTTTTATTTGAAAAAGAATCGAATCAGTAGAAAACATCTATTCATATGTCATTATTATTATTATTATGATAATGAAACTAGTCTGTGACGCAGTATGACTGTAGTTCTTTTATAATTTCTATGATTTGTTGTTTAAAACTGTGCTCTAGCATGAAAAATGTAAAATGAGATGATTCTACTTTCATTCGTTTTGACAAAAACTCAAAATGTAACATGCGAATGCTAATAACCGATGGAAAAAACGCACGCAGAAGCAATATACATAATCACTAATCGACCGTAGAAAATAAACAACATAGTACGTGGTTCGGTCGCCAACTGCAACTTGCATCTACACGGACAACTATTAGATTTTCATTATGTCATGTTACATACCAATTACAAATACAATGATCTATTTAAATAGAGATTATAAAAGGATACGATGATTGTACACCCACTAAACGTGATGTCTAGTCAGCCCAACCCAATTGGTCTTTACTTCATACCCAACAATAACATTATTAAAATGATCTTCTGTTGAACATTATCTTGTGATTTGGTACATTGGTCATACCCTGATATGAAATGTATGCTCCTTGCATTGAACCATGAAAGAAAAACAAAATCATTCACTTAATATTCATGTAGCTTCTTTTAAGCAACAAGTGTAGAGATTCACAACAGTGAGTTCGACTATGAATGACACAAAGCAGGATATGGATTCTCCAACTGCTGAATAAACCATATCCAAGGGTATTTATATTTGCCGAATAAATGCATTTTTATTTTTCTGGAAATTGGTCTATTATCTTTTTGGATGGTAAGAAAAGGTGTGGTTTGCTAACATAGTAATCACAGCCAATTAAATATTTTCAATATCTATAATATTGTTTAGATAGATTGGTCAAGGTGAAATTTGATCTATCAAATTATAAAATATCAGAGTCCTATTGCCAACCATTCTTACATTTAGGAGAAAGAACGAACTCGATACTTTCCAGTCACATTTACAAGGTAAAAAGACTTGTTTGACGAAAGGTCTTGTGTTAAGTTCGGGCTTCATGTGGTTTGAACTTTGAAAGTTACTTGACAGTGTACAACATGTGAAAGTAATTTCTGTGGTCATACACCTATAATATAGGCTTAAAAGATATTGTATTTATCCAAAACATATACTCAATGAGATCTAAGGACAGCATTTATTTATAGAGTATCATACCTAGAAAACTTTTATCAATGAGCTTATAAGAGGATCTAACAATGAGACTAATTAATTCACTTTCAACTAATTGAGAATCTAACTAATTTTTAGTTAACATCATGTAAAGTACCGTTGATAAATCAGCCAATTCATTTATCAACAGACAAAAATTAAAGTTTGAAGGTTTAAGGGGAATGCGTGCCACTCTGCAAATCTTGCCTTCTACAAGACTGCAGATCCAAGAAGAATCATGATCCCCAATTTATAGCTCTTCAAACTGTCAAATCAATAGCGTGAAATACAAATCTCCAACCATGCTACAGATCCATGATCCCTTAGAGAGAGAAAAACATTTTTAAAATGCCAGAATACTAATAATGGCTGACTATTTTAGTAAATCCTATTACAGAAAGTTCTGGTTATTGAATCTTCAAAATTGTACAAGCTGTAAACAAGAGGAAGCAAAGTTAGAAGTAACGACAAGAATCATTATGAAATGTGCTAAAGAAAAGTATCATCATGTATGTGCCCGAAACACCACCTAGATTGTCTAAATCGAAGTAAAATAATGCTTTCTCCAACCACCTCAATAACAAACACCTAAATACGTCGTTTCTTTGGTAGTCTGCAGCCATTATGGGGTTTTCTTGTGGTATCTTCA